>Ga0116215_1000199_pt1 | contig 48948 bp, 44 predicted proteins | sample Sb_taG_7_FD_89698 | JGI IMG/M metagenome (GOLD analysis project Ga0116215, IMG submission 89698) | Peat soil microbial communities from Weissenstadt, Germany - Sb_50d_2_FS metaG | ecosystem: Environmental > Terrestrial > Soil > Wetlands > Peat | place: Germany: Weissenstadt | collected 2010-09-21
GAGGGCGTCGGCGAGGTCCTCTTCCATCCCGATCTGACCCGTTCGACAGACGGTCTCCACCATCCCCGAGACGAACGCCCGCAGCTGGCTGGAGCGGGTCTCCCCGCAACGCTCCCGCACGTGCACCGGCAGCAGCTCGGGTGCGACTATGCCGGCGAAGACTGCGTCCTCCCAGTCGTGGCAGACGTAAGCGATCCTGTCGGCCCAGCTCACGACCTCCCCCTCGGGGGTGGCGGGGGCAGGACGTGACCAGGAGTGGTTCCTGATCCCGTCGAGGGTCTCCTCGCAGAGGTTCAACCCGGCGAGAGACACGTCGGCGCCCCATACGGCATGGTCGAACCCCTCGGGCAGGAAGGTGCTCAGAGCGTCCTCGCTGGCGTGGCCCCCGGGGCCGTGCCCGCAGTCGTGCCCGAGGGCGATCGCCTCGGTGAGTGCGACGTTCAGCCTGCACGCGCGGGCAACCGAGGTTGCGACTTGTGCGACCTCGAGGGCGTGGGTGAGGCGCGTCCGCTGATGGTCGGCGGGGAAGATGAACACCTGGGTCTTCCCAGCCAGGCGGCGGAACGCCGGAGAGTGGAGGATACGGTCCCGGTCACGCTCGAAGCAGGTGCGAAGCGGGTCCGGCGCTTCTGGCAAGGCCCTTCGTCCCGCCCCGCTCGCCTTGGTCGCCCCGCCCGCGAGAAGCAGGTGCTCGGCCTCTTCGCGCGCCTCGCGAGGCTGTGACTCGAGGGTACCGCTGGGATCGACGACGGCCCGGGAGTCCGAATGCGCCTTTGTCATGCCGAGGTCGCTGTGGCCGGACATCGTCGCGGCCCACTGGCCGGCGCGCTCGCTCTCGGAGGTCCTCATGATCCTCAGTGTGCACCACGGCTGTATCGTCGTGGTCCGGCCCGGGTCGACGACGGCGAGGGCCCCTCGAAGAGCCTGTTGGGAGGCGCCCAGACCATGGACGTTCGGATCGGGATCACCCAGAGCATCAAAGAGCTCGAGGTCGAGCTCGGCGACGACGCCGATCGCGACAAGGTGATGGCCGACATCGAGGAGGCACTGTCGAATTCCGAGGGAGTGCTGTGGCTTACCGACCGCAGGGGCCGTCGCGTCGCGGTGCCAGTGGCGAAGGTCGCCTACGTCGAGGTCGGGGCCCCGGTTTCGGAACGGCGCGTCGGATTCGGTGCACCCTGAGGTCCTCGACCAGAGGCTTCCCACGATCAGTAGGGCCCGAAGCCTCCTCGTAGCGGACCCCACCCGCGCGGGCTCACCGTTCTGATGGTGCCGGTTATCGACCGGCGACTGATATTCGTCACCGGCAAGGGAGGCGTCGGGAAGACGACGGTCGCGTCGGCGCTCGCGTTGTTCGCAGCGGAGCACGGCAAACGCACTCTCTTGTGCGAGTCCGACGAGCGTGGTGACATCGCCGCCTATTTCGAGACCGAGCCCACCGGATTCCGCGCCCGAGAGCTCCTGCCCGATCTCTGGGCGATGTCGATGGACACCGAAGCCTCGCTTCGCGAGTACCTGAAGCTGAACCTGCGCATACCGGTCGTCGGCCGGATAGGGCCGCTCGCGAAGGCATTCGACTTCGTCGCCACCGCAGCCCCCGGGGTACGAGAGGTGTTGACAGTCGGGAAGCTCTGTTACGAGGTGCGAGAGGGCCATTACGACCTCGTCGTGGTGGACGCCGCCGCGACCGGTCACATCGTCGGTCAGCTCGCCGCGCCTCAGGCGATCAACGAGCTGGTCAAGGTCGGGCTCATCAGGTCGCAGACGGACTGGATGCTCGAGATCCTCTCGGACCCGGCGCGCACGGGCCTCGTGATCGTGACGACCCCCGAAGAGATGCCTGTCAACGAGACCGTGGAGCTCGCCGCGCGGGTGAAGAAGGAGACAACGGTCGAGCTGGCCTCGGTGGTCGTGAACCGGGTGCTCCCCGAGTTGTTCGGTCGGACCGAGGAGGAGATCTTCGAGCAGCTGTGCCGGCCCGAGCTGACCGAGGAGCTGAGCGAGCTGGCCGGAGGCGACGCCCGCCCGGTGCTGGATGCCGCTCGCCTCGCGGTCACCCTGCGCCGCACCGGCGCAGGGCACCTCGAGCGCCTCCGAGGTGCCATCGACGCTGACGTCGCGATGCTCTACCTGCCTTTCCTGTTCACCAAGATCCATGGGATGCGGACGATCAGGCAGGTCGCGCGCTCGCTCGGTGAGGAGCTCGGGTTCTGATGGCGCGTCGCGAGGCAAAGGCGAACGCCGAAGGATCCCTGAGCGGGCTTCTCGCTTCTCGCGAGATCGTCGTGGCGTGCGGGCCAGGCGGGGTCGGCAAGACGACGACGGCCGCCGCAGCAGCAGCGACGGCGGCGGCGCGACTCGGCGGTCGTGTTCTGGTGCTCACCGTCGATCCGGCGAGGCGCCTCGCGAACGCCCTCGGGCTCGAGGGGATCGGCAACCGGGAAAAGCGCGTGCCGCGCGAGGCGTTCGTCGACGCGGGGGTGAAGCCGATGGGGGAGCTGTACGCGGCGATGCTCGACACGAAGGAGTCATGGGACGATCTCATCAAGCACCAGGCTCCGGACGCCCGCACCCGCGACGAGATCCTCGCCAACCCGCTGTACCGCAACATCTCGGGGCGCTTCGTCCAGAGCCACGACTACATAGCGATGGAGCGCCTCTTCGAGATCCATTCGGAGGGCACCTACGACCTGATCGTCGTGGACACCCCGCCCACGCGACACGCACTCGACTTCCTCGACGCCCCCGAGCGCATGGCCGACTTCTTCTCGAGCCGGCTCCTTCGGTGGCTGATCGTCCCTTACCGCTCGAAGATCGTGAACTTCGCGTCCAAGCCCTTCTACCAGGTGGCCGACCGGATCCTCGGGACGCAATTCCTGTCGGACATCGCCGAGTTCTTCATCTTGTTCCAGTCGATGTACGACGGCTTCATCGAAAGGGCGCGATCGGTGCAGCGGTTGCTCGCGGACCACCGCACGTCGTTCATCGTCGTGTCGACGCTCGAAGTCGTTCCTCTGCGCGAAGGCGAATTCTTCGCGCGCGCCCTCGCCGATCGAGACCTTCACCTCGGCGCGATCGTTCTGAACAAAGTTCTTCCCGCGTACCTCCGCGATCCCGTCGGGGCGACCGTGGCTGCGAAGCTCCGCGACTCAGCCGCCGAGCTCGCAGAGCAGCTCACGGAGCACACCGACGGCTTGGACGGCGCGCAAACCGAAAGGGTGCTCGCCGAGATCGGTTCGAGCTATCTCGACTACCGACTGGTCGCGCAGCGTGAGGCGGAGGAGAGGGCCGAGCTGGCGACGGTTCCCGAGACGCTCGTGAGCGTGCCGTTCTTCGACACCGACGTCTACGACCTCGCGGGACTCCTGCGTCTCGGGGCCAGGCTGTGGGGTGACTGAACCTCCCACCAGCACTTCTCTGCCTCCCGCGTGCGTGGCTAAAGACCACTGAAGAACCGGGCACCATCTGCCGACAATTGATGGAGAAGGAGGGCAGGTGGTTGCACGAAAGGTGGGTGGCCGTCGAGGCTTGGCTCCGAACCAGAACCACGGATGGAGCCTCTGGAACTTTCCCGTTGCATCGGGGGGATTGGACTTGGCGCCAGTGACAACAGATCTGAATCAGAGAGTCGCCTCATTGTTGTCGGCTGCGTTGTGCGCCGACGACGCGGAGGCTTCGGGCTTCGACGCCCGCACCCTCGTCGCCGACCCGACCCGGGCCGTCGAGATGCTTGGTGGGCCGGGCGCATCACCAGCTGCGCGCCATGCCGTGGTCCAGCGCTTCGGAGGTGTGGGAGCTCTTCTCGTGATCGCCTGCGAGGACTGCTGGAAGCGTCTCCATGAGGCCGAATCGGACGTTCCCGACCCGCTCCAGGTCGACCTCGAGCGCCTCCTGTCGCTCTTCACCGAGCTGGGTGCCGAGGAGCTCGTCCGGCTCGTGCGCTCGATCGAGAGCACCGCACGCGACTCTTCGCCCGAGAACCACGACGCCGTTTTCCGAGCCGATGCCGAGGCGAGGCGGTGGCTTCACGTCACGTACGCGGTCGCCGCACGTGACGGCACCGAAGAAGCGCACCGTGCCTACGTGAGCGCGCTCGACCGGGTTCTCACCCTGAAGCGCAATCTCACCTTCGCATAAGCGCCTGCGGGCGGCCGCATAGGCGCCTAGGACGGCGGCAGCGGCGTATTCGCGTGCGATGCTGAATACGTGCTCGACTACCACCTCCACCTCTGGCCGCACGGTCAGCGAGACACTGCCCCGACTCTCGAGCAGCTTTCCGCCTATTGCGAGCGGGCTACCTCCTCGGGGGTGACCGAGATCGCCTTGACCGAGCACCTCTTCAGGTTCCGGCAGGCCGACGAGCTGCTGCGGGGGTTCTGGGACGACGATCCGGACGAGCGGCTTCGCGCGTCCATGACCCGGTACTGGGACGACCATGCGCACGCCGATCTGGACTCCTACGTGAGCTGTGTGCTCGAGGCGAAGTCGGAAGGCCTACCCGTGGTGCTCGGCCTCGAGGTCGACTACTACCCCGGGAGGATGGAGAAGGTTGCCGATCTGCTCGCCGGGTACCCGTTCGACGTCCTGTTGGGTTCTGTGCACTGGATCGGCATCTGGCGCTTCGACGACCTCGCCGATCCGGTCTCGATGTCGGGTTGGTCGGCTCGCGACGTGGACTCCGCATGGGACGCCTATACCGGCGCCATCGAGGAGCTGGCTGCTTCGGGCACCTGCGACGTCCTCGCACACCCGGACCTCGTGAAGGTGGCGGGGCACCGGCCGGTGCACCCCGAGGAGTGCTGGGAGCGCCTCGCCGAAGCCGCGGCCTCGTCGGGCATGGCGGCCGAGCTGAGCTCGGCGGGGTGGACAAAGCCTGTCAAAGAGATGTACCCGGGTCCGGAGCTTCTCGAGCGGCTCGTAGCCAAAGGCGTCCCTCTCACGACGGCTTCCGATGCGCACGAGCTCGGGAACGTCGCCCACCGGGTGGCTGACATCGCGGCAGCGCTCGAGCGCTTCCACGTCGACACCCTGCGAGCCTTTCGCCGGCGCCGGCCGGTGACCGTGCAGTTGAGCGCTTCGGCCGGCCGACCGTGATCTCGCCGGCCGAGCTCGTTTCTCGGCACACCGACCTCGACGAAGGGGCTTCGGAGTACCTCCAGCGGATGATGGGCTCATGGGGAGCCCTCTCGGACCTTTCGTTCTCTGACCTGTTGCTCGTGGTCCCGCTTCGCCGGCCGAACGATGGCCGTTGGGTGGTGCTCGGGCAGATCCGCCCCACCACGGGCGCCACGCTCCTCCGTGTCGATCTCGTCGGACACGGGATCGACGGGGCTGACTGGGAGGGAATCGAAGAGGCCCTCGAGACCGGCACGGTCTCGGTCGGGACGATCCCGCTCGCGGAGGTGCTGCCGACCCCACCCAGTCCGACGGTGGCGGCGCCATCGGATGCAGGTCTCGCAACGGGCGCGAGCGGGCGCAACCTCGGTTCGTCCCCTCCGACCGGCGAGGTGCCGGCCATCGGGGAGAGGGCGTTGCTCGAGTCACTACCGGTGCGCTGCAACGGAGCGGTCGTAGCGGTGGTGGCACGCGTCGGCCCTTTGGTCGAGCGCCGAAAGGGACGTCTCGAGCGCGTATACCGCGACCTCTACCAGCGCCTGGCCTCGATGGTCGCCGCCGGCGAGTTCCCGCAAGCCGGGGAGGAGGCCGTCACCGAGGACGCGCCGCGTGTGGGCGACGGGCTCCTCGTGACGGACGCCGAAGGGAGGATCACCTACGCGTCACCCAACGCGATGAGCGCGCTGCACCGCATGGGTGTGAGCGAGGTGGTGGAGGGCCACCGCATGTCGGAGCTCGGGGTCGAGGAGGCAGCGGTCGACGCCGCACTCGCCACCGGCAAGCCGGTCATCGAGGAGGTAGAGCGCCGCCCCGACGTCATAGTCCTGGTCCATTGCACGCCCCTCGTCGAATCGGGCACCTCGACCGGCGCAATGGTGCTTCTTCGTGACGTGACGGACCTGCGACGCCTCGACCGCCTCCTTCTTTCGAAGGACGCCGCCATACGCGAGGTCCATCACCGCGTGAAGAACAACTTGCAGACGATCTCTTCGCTTCTCAGGCTCCAGGCCAGACGGCTCGACGCCGGCAAGGGCCGCGAGGCGCTACGCGAGGCCGAAAGGCGGGTGCGCTCGATCGCTGTCGTCCACGAGATCCTCTCTCGCGACCCTGGGGACCAGGTTCCCTTTGGAGAGATCGTCGCGGCGCTCGTGCGCATGACCGAGGACTCGGTCATACCCGGCCACGAGGTGGGTATCTCCGTGGAGGGCTCGGCCGGCGACCTGCCGGCCGACGTGGCGACGCCGCTCGCTCTGGTGCTCGCCGAGCTGCTTCAGAACGCAGTCGAGCACGCCTTCTCCGATCGCGCCGAGGAGGCCGAGCCGGCGGCAGGGCCCGAGAAGCCAGAGCCGACCGCAGCTGCCGACTCGTGCTCCTCGGTTCCCGGCCACGTCAGGGTCCTGCTGGCCAACGACGAGAGCATTCTCACCCTGGAGGTCCGCGACGACGGCCGTGGCATACCCGAAGGTTTCGACATCGACGCGACGACGAGCCTCGGCCTTTCCATCGTCCGCGACCTGGTGCGCAGCCAGCTCGGCGGTGCGATAACGATGCGAAACGACGGTGGGGCCGCCATAACCATCGAGATCCCGCTACGCCCGGGTCACCATGTCCGCGTGGGACAGCTGTGAGGAATCAGGGGACGTGCTACTTCTGTGCGCGCGTCCTCGGGCGCGCAGCGCGAGTCAGCTCGAGCTGGAGAAGCGGTAGCCGATCCCTCTGACCGTGTGGAGCCAGCGTGGCTTCGCGGGGTCGCCCTCCAACTTGAGGCGAAGCCGCCGTACGTGCTCGGTGACCGTGGCGGGGTCCTGCCATTCCTGGGTCGACCCCCACACGTGCTCGAGCAGCTCCTCGCGGGTGAAGACTTGATCAGGAGCAGTGGCGAGGAAGGCGAGCAGGTCGAACTCCTTCGGGGTGAGCTCGACCGCCTTACCGGCGACCTCGACTCGGTGCGCGGTGCGGTCGATCACCAGATCGTCGTGTTCGATCCTCGCCGACCCCGATGGGGACTGTCCGCGGCGCAGCACCGCCCGGATGCGAGCGTCCAGCTCGGGCAGTGAGCAGGGCTTCACGACGTAGTCGTCGGCGCCGAGGTCGAGGACCCGAACCCGCTCGGCCTCCTCTGAGCGGCCCGTCAAGACGATGACGGGCAAGGCACTGTCGCGACGCAGCCTCGCTAGCACTTCCTCCCCGTCCAACCCGGGAAGCCCGAGATCGAGGATCACCAGGTCGTAGTGGCCCATGCTCGCCTCTCGCAGCGTGGCGGGACCGTCGGCGGCTTCGCCGACGTGATAGCCGACGCGCTGGAGAAAGAGCCTCGTCGCGCTCCTGCTGGCCGGATCGTCCTCGGCCACCAGCACACTGTTCTCCTCGTCGGTCATGGTCACCGTTCCCTCCTCAGCTTCCCTTCCCGCCCAAGGCCGCTCACGTCCTGCCTGAGCATTCTTGCGCGATTGTGCCTCCTATGTGGAAACGCGTGCGCCAGGCGACCCCGATCGGCCTCGGCTGCTCGGCATTCGCATGCCTCGGGCCGAAGCAGACTCCCGGGCCCTTCTCGGGGCTAGCCGGGCCCGCCAAAGCTCGCTGCGATCTCGAGGTCGACGAGTCGCAGCAGCGCCTCGACGTCCACCGGCTTGGTGAGGTAGCCCTCGACTCCGAGGTCGAGCATGCGCCTGATGCGCCCGGGGGTGGCGTCGGCGCTCACCACGACCACCTTCGTGTCGGAGAGCTCCGGCACCGCACGCAGGCGGTAGAGGAGCTCGTCTCCGGGGAGGTCGGGGAGGTGGAGGTCCAGCAGGATCAGGTCCGGGCGGTATTCGCGGGCGAGCTCCAATCCGAGCCCGCCCTCGGGTGTCGACACGAGATGGACCTCGGGCCGGCGGGCGAGAATCTGCTCCACCAGAGTCGCATTCGAGGCATTGTCCTCGATCTGCAGCACGACGAGACCCTGCCGTGCCGCTCGTCCTTCCGAGTCACCGTTGCGGCTCGTCACCGGCGAGGCGTATTCGAGCGACGACGCGTCGGCGGCGGGTGTCGTCCCGTTTCCCGTCCCGGTCGCGCCGAACGCCACCGCGCCCGCGTTGAGCTCCCTCTCTGTTTCGGATTGCTCGGCTTCTTCTCGACCTCCTGCCAGATCCGACAGCGCATCTTCTTCTCGCGCCTCGAGCAGCTCCACCCAGAAGGTCGATCCGTGGCCGGGCACTGACTCGACGCCGATCGCACCTCCCATGAGCTCTACGAGCTGCTTGGACAGAGCGAGCCCCACTCCGGTGCCTTCGACGGCCGAGCGCTCCGCGCCGAGGCGCGAGAACGGCACGAACAACTGGCCCTGCTGCTCGATGGGGATCCCGGGTCCTGTGTCTCGTACCTCGAAGCGGATGCGGTCGCCCGAGGTCTGCGAGGTGCGAAACGCGACGGACCCGCCGCGTTCGTTGTACTTGAGCGCGTTCGAACCCAGGTTCAACAGCACCTGCAAGAGCCTCTGCCGATCGGCATGGACGAGGCGGTCTCGTTCGGGCCCGCTCGCGACGGTTAGCTGGAGGCCGGCGGCCTCGGCTGCCGGGCCGAGCAGCGCGGTGACCTCGTCCAGGACCCCTTCGACGGCCACGAGCTCGAGCGAGAGGCTCAGCCTTCCGGACTCGATGCGAGAGATGTCGAGCACCTCGTTGATGAGGGAGAGCAGGTGTTGTCCCGCCCGCTCGATCTGGTCGATGCTCGATTGCTGTTCCTCGGGGAGCTCGTCGAGCTCGAGAAGCTGGGCGAAGCCGAGAATGGCGTTCAATGGCGTACGCAGCTCGTGGCTCATGCGCGACAGGAAGTCGTTCTTGGCCTGGCTTGCTCGCCTGGCTTCGGCCGAAGCGTTCCGCAACGAGTGCTCCAGGTGCACGCGGTCGGTGACGTCGCGCGACACGGTCACCGTTCCGGTGACTCTCCCTGTGTGATCGAGCACGGGACGAGCGCGCGTCTCGAACGTGCGGACCTGGCCGTCTGGAAGACGGCTGGAGGTGATCACCGGGTCGGGGGTCGGTTCTCCAGCGAGACACCTTGCGGTCAGGGAGTCGAGGAGTTTTCGGTCGGCGGGGGAGACGTCGGCGAATCGGGACACCTCCGATGCCCGGCCCTCTCCGTCTGCGTCTGCAGGAAGATCGTCGTCCGTGAGACCTACGATTCCCGCGTAGGTGGACCCGACGATGATCCTGCCCGCGACGTCGCTCACCACGATGGTGTCGGGGGATGCGTGGAATATCGATTCCAGCATCGATCGGCGCTCGTCAGCAGCGCGTTGCGCGAGATGCCGTTCGGATGAGTCTACGAAGTAGGAGACGACGCCCAGGAGCCCGCCTTCGTGGTCGCGCTCGAACGTGTAGACGGCCTCTGCCGCACCCCACCGTTGTGACGACGGGTCCCGGCGAAAGCGGAGCACCGTCTCGACGCGTTCGCTCGAACTTCGCAGGGCCGCGACCATCTCGTCACGCAGCCGGCGAGCGTCTTCGGGGTGGAAGCGGTCGATGACCGAATCTGGATCGGCGACAGCCTCCTCCGGCGACACGCCGAGCAAGCGCGCGACGTTGGGGCTTGCGTAGGAGAAGCGACGAGATTCGACGTCGTATCTCATCGAGACGACCGGACTCGCCGTGAGGATGTCCTCGAGCTGGCGGCGCGCGCCGTCGAGCTCTTCGGCGCGGTCTCGAAGCTCTGACGCAGATGTCATCACGCGAGCGGAAAGGCGCCCGATCTCGTCCTGCCCGCCCGGGACGTCGTGCGGCACTCCTCCCTCCTCCATGGTCAGGGTGGCGCGCTCGAGGTTTCGCAGGCGCCTCGTGACGCCCGAGGTGAAGAGCTGCGAAAGGCCGATGCCTGCTCCCAGTGCGAGGACGGTCGCGACGATTGTGATCACCAGGAGGTAGTTGTTCGAGGAGTGGAGGCTCGAGTGTTGCTTCGCGATCGTGAGCGCGTACTCGCCGTCGAGAGCCGAGACTGCGCCGACGAAAGTGCGGTAGTCGCTCTCAGAGGCGCTCATGAGAGCCGACTGCGAGCCCGACGACCGAGAGGCGGCCGGGGTCGAGGCCAGCTGAGAGAGATCCGACAGCACCTTGGACGTGGCGGATCCGAGCTTCCGGTACGCAGACGCGGTCGATGGAGGCTCGGACGAGAGGCGGCTCAGCTGAGCGAACGAGCTCGAGGCCGAAGCCTTCTCGGAGCTGTACTCGGCGAGGAAGGAGGGGTCATCGCTGAGCAGGTATCCGCGCACTGCGTCGTCGGCACCGAGGACGCCGCTCTGGACCTGGTCGAGCACGCCCATCGCCTGCCGGGCCTGCGACCCGAGGTCCTGCGAACGGTTGATCACATGGGTGAACCACGACGTGGATGCGAGAACGGCGAGGAGGACCGCGACGGGAACCGCGATGACCACGAGTCCCTTCGTGCGAATCGAGCGGTTGGTCCACCACCCAGCTGACCGTCGGGTCTCCAACGGAGCCTCCACTGGTCGCCACCCCATCTCCGATGTACAGGCGTCCGAGTCGGTATCAGTTGTTCTAAGCGAGGATACCGGTGGGCACTTTCGAGTGCCCACGTTGGGGACCCGTTTGGCGTCGGGGCGTCGACTACCTTGCAAATGGTGCGACCGGTGCCAGGAGGTCGATCGCCGGCCCGCTCCTACCGGCTGGTTGTTACTGGATCAGCAGGCTCGACGACGTGCGGCGAGCCAGGCCTTTCGAAGCTTCCTGCGCTCCTCCTCGGAGGTGCCGCCCCAGACCCCGGACTCCTGGTTCGTCGCCAGGGCGAACTCCAGACAGGGCTCGATGACCTCGCAGGTACGACAAACGCGCTTTGCCGCTTCGATCTGGTCGACCGCGGGACCTGTCGTCCCGATGGGAAAGAAGAGATCAGGCTCGGTGTGCCGGCACGCCGCCACCTTCCGCCAATCCTCGGCGTCCCATTCGACCGACCGATTCCACATGAGTGCCACGATGCCCTCCTCCGATAGCGTGCATCGCGCGGGTGCGCCGCCTTGTGATCCGCTTCACATGACTGACCACGACGGTTGGCCGTCAGGGCGAAGCGGTACTTAGTGAAGATACTCCCAAGCGCTCACCCTGGCAAGCAAAATGCCCTCTGAGCATCGATTTCTTCGCTCCCTCGGACAGAAAGAACTTGGAAATGCCAGAGACGACACGAGGATCACCAGGGCAGGCTCCACCCAAGGTAACGCCGTCAGGAGGGGTCATCTTGCTCGCGCATCGCGGAGGCCGGGGACCCTGGCGGGAGAACACGATCGAGGCGTTCAAGGGCGCCCTCGCCCAAGGTGCGGACGGGGTGGAGCTCGACGTCAGAAGGAGTGCCGACGGTTCCCTGGTGCTCCACCACGACGCTGTCGTGCCGGGGCTCGGTCCGCTGCACGAGCTCCGCAACGACGACCTTCCTGCATGGATCCCCACGCTGGAGCAGGCGCTCTCGGCATGCGCAGGGGCAATGGTGAACGTGGAGGTCAAGAACTCCCCTCTCGACCCCGGGCACGACCCGGATGAGACCGTCGCCGGCGAGGTGCTGGAGATCATCGCGGCCGGCCGTGAGAGGGGACCTGAGGCATTCCCCTCGACCCTTCAGATCTCCTCGTTCTCTCCTGCCACGATCTCGGCTCTCGCCTCGGCACGCTCCGGCGTTCCTCTGGGCCTGCTGGTCGCCCCCGCGCTCAGCTCCCACGACGCCCTGGTCGGGGCGACGCGACTCGGGTGCAGCACCCTCAACGTGTTCCATTCGCAGGTCACGGCCGATCTCGTGGCGACGGCGCGCGACCAGGGCATCGGCGTCGTCGCATGGACTGTGAACGAGCGCGCGCAGGTGGCTTCGATGCTCGAGGCGGGGGTCGAGGCAGTCATCTCCGACGACGTGCCCGGCGCACTCGAGGTCATGAGAGCGGCCGGCTACAAAGGCGCGCCGAAAACGCCTGCACCAGATGGTGGGCCGGAGGGTGGATTGGTTCGCGACGGGTCTCCTCGGGGACAATCGATGGCATGAACGTAGTTGTCTGTGTCAAGCAGATCCCCGATCCCGCCGCTCCGGCGTCGCTCGACGCCTCGACGCGCAACCTGCTGCGAGAAGGCAAGTTGATCCTCGACGACTCCGACTCCTACGGGGTCGAGATGGGCCTGCAGCTCGCCGAGCAGGCCGGTGGCGGCGAGGTGACCCTCGTGTCGATGGCTCCTGGCGGCGAGACCTCCGGCCTGCGGACGGCGCTTGCGATGGGCGCCGCCAAGGCGATCCTGGTGAGCGACGACGCGCTGGTGGGATCCGACGCGCTGTCCACGGCGAAGGTGCTGGCGAAGGCCATCGAGCGGGCTCAACCCGACCTGATCCTCGCAGCCACCGAGTCCACGGACGGATACACCGGGACCATGCCCGTGCAGATGGCCGAGTTGCTCGGCCTGCCTTCGATCACCTTCGCGAAGAAGGTGTCCGTGAGCGAAGGCTCGGTTCGGGTCGAGAGGCAGACCGAGGCGGGCTTCGACGAAGTGCAGTGCTCGCTCCCGGCTGTGGTGACGGTCACCGCAGGAGTCGTCGAACCGCGGTACCCGTCCTTCAAGGGGATCATGGCCGCGAAGTCCAAGCCGCTCGAGCAGCTCACGGTCTCGGACCTCGGCCTGTCCGCAGATCAGGTCGGCACGGCCGGGGCCCGCCAGGAGGTGACCGACGTCTCGGATGCCGAGGAGCGAAAGGGAGGCGAGATCGTCGTCGACGAAGGCGATGCCCACGAGAACATCCTCCGCTTCCTCGAGCAGCTGAAGCTGATCTGATCCGGTCCACCCCGACCGATCCATCCGATCCGAACCAACAGGAGCACACGAAACGATGTCGATTGAGAAGATCTGGGTCCTTGCCGAGAGTGCCGACGGCGCGCCTCTGAGCACCAGCCTCGAGCTGCTGACGCAAGCTCGCTCGATGGCGCCGACGGTGGAGGCGGTCGCCTGGGGAGGCGGCGCGTCGGATATGGCGGCCGCCTTGGGGGACTACGGCGCCACCACCGTCTACGACGTGGGGGACCTCGGCGGCGCGCTCCCCGGCGTGCCGGTCGCCGCGGCGATTGCCGGTCTCGTAGCTTCGGGAAACAAGCCGGATGCGGTTCTCGTCCCTGCCACCTACGACGGCCGCGACATCGCAGGCAGATTGTCGGCCCGCCTGGACCTGCCGGTGATCACGAACGTCGTGGGCCTGAGCGCCGACGGAGAGGACTTGCTCTCCCAGCACGGGATCTTCGGCGGGTCCCAGGTCGCCACCGCCCGCTTCAGCGGTGAGAAGCCATGGTTGTTCGTGGTGCGCGCGAAGTCGTTCACTGCCGTGCCGGCCGGGTCCGGGTCCGCGCAGGTCCAAGCAGCCCCCGCGCCGTCAGATCTCGGATCCTCGAACTCGGCCAAAGTGCTCGACCACCACGTCGAGGAGCGCACGGGCCCCAAGCTCGACGAAGCAGAGGTAGTCGTTTCGGGCGGACGCGGCCTCGGGTCCGCCGAGAACTACGCGATGGTCGAGGAGCTGGCGAAGCTCCTGAAGGGCGCCGCGGGCGCGAGCCGCGCGATCGTCGACGCGGGATGGGTCCCGTACTCACACCAGGTCGGGCAGACCGGCAAGACCGTCAAACCCACCTTGTACCTGGCTTGCGGGATCTCCGGAGCCACCCAGCACCTCGTCGGGATGAAGGGGGCGAAGAACATCGTCGCCATCAACAAGGACCAGGACGCGCCGATCTTCTCCGTCGCGGATCTCGGCATAGTGGGCGACGTCCACAAGGTGATTCCGAAGTTGATCGAGGCCTTGAAGGCAAGGGCCTGAGCGAGCCCGTCATCGGGCGCGCCATTCGGGCCGGCCGAGCGACAGCGGCGGCCACCCGACAGCGGCGCATCGGACAATGAACAGCGGCCCCGTCTCCCGAAACGTGTGGGTGCTCCGCCACGCGAAGGCCGCGGCTGACTCGCCCGACGGCGACGACCACAGCCGGCCGCTCACGAAGAGAGGCCGGCGCCAGGCCGAGGCCGCCGCCGAATTCCTCTCCGACGTCGGCGCCGCCGGAGCCCCGCTGCCGTCGCTCGTGCTCTGCTCGACCGCGGCACGAGCGGTTCAGACCGCGGAGCTCGTATTGCCGGCACTCGGTTCGCAGGTGACCCTCGACCTCGAACGTGACCTGTACACCGCCGACGCAGACGACGTGATCGACCGTCTACGCCAACTCGACGACGACGTCAGCTCCGTCATGGTCGTCGGGCACAACCCGGCGCTCGGAGATCTCGTCCTGCTGCTCGTCTCGAACTCCGACGTCGCCGGGCGCCGGCAGCTCGAGGTGTACCCCACCTGCGCCCTCGCCCGGATCGCACTGGGCTCGGACAGCTGGGCGCGCCTGTCGGAGCATTGCGGGACGTTGGAGAACTTCTTCGCGCCCGAACGCTGAGATCACCAGGCGAAGAAGCGCCTCGCGAAGACCGAGAGCTCAGACGAGGGGCCAGGGATAGTGATGACGGTCGAGGTCGGGGACCGGGAACTCCCCGCTTACGTTCAACGAGTCTGCACGCAGGGCGACCTCCGAGATCTCGCGGGGGGAGAGAAGCCCTTCGAGGGGGCCGGGCAGCGCGCCCGAGAGCGCGGCGAGGTCCCGGCGCAGGTCCTCCGGCAGCGGCTCTCCGGCGAATTCCCAGATGACGGTGCGCAGCTTGGGCTCGCTGTGGAAGCACAGCCCGTTGTCGATCGCCCAGATGTCGCCGTCCTCGCCGAGGAGGCAGTGGCCGCTCTTGCGGTCCGCGTTGTTGGCGACGACGTCGAACGCGCAGATCGTCCTCAGCCTGTCGTGGTTCTCGGAATCCTCGACGAGCGTGAAGTGGTGCTGGGTGAAATCCGACGGTACGAAACGCTGCAGGGATCCGGGGCCGAACGGAGCGTCGTCACGCTCGAGGGTCTCGGGCACCACTCTCCAGCCGAGCATCTCGGAGAGCGCGTACGCCGCGACCTCACGCCGGTAGACCCCTTCTGGGAAGTCCCAGAGGCGACGTTCGCCCATTCCGGGTTTGTACACGGCGTGGAGCTCTTCTCCCGAGTGGCAGCACGACGCGAGGAACGTCCGGTTCGAGCTCCACGGGAGCCTCCCGATCACCTCGATCTCGCCGCGGGCGAGGATCCTCAGGTGACGGGCGGCCTGTGACCGTTGGTCCTCGGGCATTGGTGTCCGGACGGGTCGATCGGACCCCCGCACAAGGGGCATGGCGGCCTTCCTGCCTCGACGAGCGTCCTGGCTCGCGCGGTGAAGGACGCGGCCTGCGAGCGCGTGATCATGAAGCGAGCCATGTCACCGTCCTCGTCCTCACCCACGAGCTCCTCGGCCACGAGCACGATTCGGTCGAGAGCTTCGTCGTAGGTGACACCGAGCGTCCCGATCACCCAGTTCGGATCGGTCGGCTCGACGAGGTCCGGAGCCTCGGGCGTCTCGGCGGGGGACTCGAGGTCCGCGAGCAGGCGGCCCAGGTACTCGGCCAGCACCGACACCTGTTGCTTCTCCGCCTTGAGCGTGAGCGTCGAGTTGCTGCTGTGGCACTGCAGGAGGAACACGCGCTGTCCTACGGGGCCTTCGGTCCCTACCGTGAAGCGGTCGAGATCGCCGAGGTCGAGCGCAGGGCTCATCGTCGCTCCGCGCTCACGACCAGGCCACCTCTTCGAGGCTGGACGTGGAATTCATGCACAGGACTCGATAACCGGATTCGGCGCGCGAGATGACGGTCACCGAGCAAGGGGAGACGGCCAGCCTCTGGAAGAGGTCGAGAGGCACCCCCGCGGTGGCGGCGATCGCCGCTTTGATCGTGTCGGCATGGGACACCGCCACGAACGACTCGCCTGTGTGGCGCTCGCTCAAACGATCGAGGGTCTCTGTCATCCGGTTCTGCATCTGGGCGAAGGACTCGCCACCCGGGAACGTGAACGCGCTCGGCAGGTTCACGACGGTTCTCCATTCACGTCTGCGCCTCAACCTTCCCAGCTGAGCGCCGGTCCAGGACCCGTAGTCGCATTCGACGAGGCCGCGGTCGGTCCGCACTCGCAGCCCCAGCCGCGAGGCGATCGGCTTTGCGGTCTCCATGGCCCGCTCTAGCGGAGAGGAGTAGACCGCCACGGGCGCTCGTGTCAGCTTGGCTATGCGCTCGGCCGCTGTCTCGGCCTGCTTTCGTCCTACGTCCGAGAGGTGCAGGCCCGGGGCACGGCCTGGCAGCACGGCACCGGTCGTAGGGGTACGACCGTGACGGACGAGGATCGCGATGGCAGGTCCGGATGGACGGCGCGGCGGCACGTCGAGCCATCGTACGCTCTCGCTTCGTGGTGCCCACCCCGCCGGCGAGGCGCGGTGCTCCGGATTCGCTGTCGAGGCGGCCTGCGCGCGCGTCCCGGAGCCGGGAGCTGTCCCGCCTCTCAGAAGAGATCACCTCTTGCCGCCTCTGTCCGCGACTGGTGGCCTGGCGCGAGCAGGTCGCTCGCGAGCGTCGCGCCGCGTTCGCGCAGGAGGAGTACTGGGGCAGGCCGATCCCGGGATTCGGCGACCCGGGCGCGCGCGTGTGCGTCGTTGGGCTGGCCCCGGCTGCCCACGGTGGCAATCGCACGGGCCGGATCTTCACCGGTGACCGTTCGGGCGACTGGCTGTTCGGCGCGATGTGGCGTGCGGGTTTCGCCAACCAGCCGACCAGCGTGTCGGTTTCCGACGGGCTCGAGCTGAGCGGCGCGTACGTGCTCGCGGCGGTGCGTTGCGCCCCCCCGGCCAACAAGCCGACTGTCGAAGAGCGCGACACCTGCGCCCCTTACATGCGCCGTGAGCTCGACCTCCTCGAGGAGGTGCGAGTGCTCGTGGTCCTGGGTTCCTTCGCTTACGAGACGACTGCGCGAATGCTCGGGCTACGACCGAGGCCGCGATTCGGGCACGGTGTCGAAGCAGAGGTGAGCGACGGGCGGGTGTTGTTGTGCTCGTATCACCCGAGCCAGCAGAACACCTTCACGGGGAAGCTCACCGAGGAGATGCTCGACGAAGTCTTCACCCGGGCCCGCGAGCTCGCAGGACTCTGAGCGAGGGCGATCGTCGCGTCAACTCGGAGCGGGAACGGACCCCGGCTCCGAGACAGCGCTCGAGGGCCAGCGCCGCCTGCTGGAGCGTGCGAGCTTGCGCATCAGCTCTATCGCCCCGGGGTCGTCGTCGCCGGGCCGGGTCTCGATTGCCCCGTCGGCGGCCATCCCCGAGATCACCGATCGACCCTGGTCTGTTCGAACGACCGTGAGCGTCCAGTCGGCGAACGCCCCGATACCGCCGGTCGAGATGTCGGCGTGCTCGGCCGCGAAGTCGGGACACATCTTGCAACCCTCCCGGGTCCACTCGTGGCCCTCTTTCAAAGGGACCTCGTGATATGCACCGTCGTTCGTCCAGACCTGGAAGACACCCTTGATGTTGATCTTCTTTATGTCGCGTCGCGCCAGCCCGTAGCGCGCCTCGAACAGCTCCTCGAAGATGGCGTCGTCGAAGGTCTTCGAGCACAGCAAGCCGATCGATAGCACGAGCCGCCTGGCGATCTTTCCGGTCTTGCGGGCTGTCATGACAGGGGGCACCGAGGCCTGGCAGCTCATCCCGACGAGGGCGATGCGCTCGGCGCCTGCCTCGATCGCGCGAGGGTACGCGAGGGTGTTGGCCGAGTACGTGTAGCGGGACCCGGCCGTGGCGAGGACGTCCTCTCGTGTGCGGGCCACGGCAGGAACCGCCTTCCAGGAGCCCGCGCCGTCAGCGTCGCCGTCGGTCGCCGAGACGAGCGCGGCGTCGATCACGTCGTGGTCGAGCGCCCAGATCAAGATGGCCGATACCAGGCCACCGTCCTGTCCGGCGGCGAGGACCTCCGGGTCCGTCGCACGTGCGAGCACGATGTCCCCGCTGATCCCGGCCACCTCATCGGTAGTGCGGGATCGTCCGAAGAGGAAGTTGTCGATCTCGGGCTCCCAGTTCCGAAATCGCGGGCACGCCCTGGTGCACATCGTGCAGCCACGGACACCGTGGGTGCAGTCGGTCGGTCCTCCGTCCTCGTCGACCTTCCAGGGCCTGTACACACCATCGGAGTCGTTGTACTTGAGCACGTCGTGGGGGCAGGCGATTATGCAGCCGGCGCAGCCGGTGCACAGTCCCGAGGTGACCACCTCGGTGTACAGATCCGCCCAGTGCGGCTTCTCGGGGGGCACCGGCCAACCATATCCCCACCTGCGCGAGAGGCGACTCTGCGACCGGCCGCTCCACTGCGCGAGACTCGACACGACGGGAGCTCGGAGGTACCGGGCTGAGAGGGCGCCTACCGGCGCCGACCGCTGAACCTGATCCGGGTAATTCCGGCGGAGGGAGGATGCCATGACCGTCACATCCGAGGGCATCACAGAGAGCACCACCCGCAGAAGCAAGGTCTACGTCGACGGTCCGCCAGGTGTGCGCGTGCCGTTCACCGAGGTTCGCCTCGCCGACTCCCCGGGGCCGGCTGGTCCGCAGAGAAACGACCCGGTCCGCATATACGACACCTCCGGGCCCGGTTCGGACCCCCACCTCGGACTGCCGCCACTTCGCGCGGGTTGGATCGGCGGACGAGGAGACGCGTGCGAATACCAGGGACGCCTTGGCTCGGTCCGCGACGACGGCCGGCGTGCCGTTCGCCTCGGGGATGCGCCCGAGGCGTTCCCGGGCCCGAAGCGCTCGCCCCTTCGGGCGCGCGCCGGATCTCGTGTCACTCAACTCCACTACGCGAGGCGCGGCGAGATCACCTCGGAGATGGAGTTCGTCGCCGTTCGTGAGGGCACCGACGCCGAGACCGTGCGATCCGAGATCGCGAGCGGCAGGGCGATCCTGCCCTCGAACGTCAACCATCCCGAGTCCGAGCCGATGGCGATCGGACGGCGGTTCCTAGTGAAGGTCAACGCCAACATCGGCAACTCGTCGGTGAGCTCCTCGGTGGCACAAGAGGTGGAGAAGCTCACGTGGGCCACCCGATGGGGGGCTGACACGGTCATGGACCTCTCGACCGGTCCCCACATACACACCACGCGCGAGTGGATCATCCGCAACTCGCCGGTCCCCATCGGCACCGTCCCGATATACCAAGCCCTCGAGAAGGTCGACGGGCGCCCCGAGCAGCTCAGTTGGGAGACGTATCGCGACACGGTGATCGAACAGGCCGAGCAAGGCGTCGACTACTTCACCGTGCACGCGGGCGTGCTGCTGCGCTACGTGCCTCTGACGGTGTCGCGCGTGACGGGAATCGTCAGCCGCGGCGGCTCGATCATGGCAGCGTGGTGCTTGGCGCATCACGAGGAGAACTTCCTCTACACGCACTTCGACGAGCTCTGCGAGATCATGGCCGCGTACGACGTCGCGTTCTCCCTCGGCGACGGCCTTCGCCCGGGTTCGGTCGCCGACGCCAACGACGAAGCTCAGTTCGCAGAGCTTCGCACTCTCGGCGAGCTCACGAAGAGAGCCTGGGACCACGACGTGCAGGTGATGATCGAAGGTCCGGGACATGTCCCGCTGCACCGAATCGCGGAGAACGTCGCGTTGGAACAGGAAGTGTGCAGCTCGGCCCCGTTCTACACGCTCGGTCCTCTTACCACGGACGTAGCTCCCGGATACGACCACATAACCTCTGCGATCGGCGCGGCGGTGATAGCGATGCACGGCACCGCCATGCTCTGCTACGTCACGCCCAAAGAGCACCTAGGTCTTCCCGACCGCGAAGACGTGAAGCAGGGCATGATCGCCTACAAGATCGCCGCGCACGCAGCCGACGTCGCAAAGGGGCACCCCCATGCGCGCGCGTGGGACGACGCGTTGTCGAAAGCGCGCTTCGAGTTCCGCTGGGAGGACCAATTCGCCTTGGCCCTCGATCCCGGCACCGCGCGCTCGTATCACGACGAGACCCTCCCCGCCGAGCCCGCGAAGACGGCTCACTTCTGCTCGATGTGCGGGCCGAAGTTCTGCTCGATGCGGATAAGCCAGGATCTGAGGAACCTCGCCGCTTCGGCCGGTGCTTCTCCCGAGGAGCTGCTCGAGGCCAAGATGCGTGAGAAGTCGCTCGAGTTCCGCTCCTCGGGCTCCGAGTTGTACCGCTCGCCTTCCTGAGCTGCGCCAGAGCCCGCTCCCCTCACCGGCACCGGCGCGACCGGCGAGGTCCGCCGCGCGAACAGCCCGATCGCGGCGCGAGCCTGGTAGCCTTGGCTTCGTGCAAAGCGGCAAGGGGCCGCTTGCGCGGGGTCTTCCTCACCTGTTCTTCGTGTCCGTGCCAGTGCGGGCCTTGCAGATCACCGAGGCGGGCCCGCACCAGGCGGCCGGGTGGCCGCCGTGCTCGATGCGCCTCGGCGACCGAGCAGCGAAGCGGCGTAGATGCCGCCCGACGAAGAGCGAAAGCGAGAAAGACATATGACCACGACAGCCGAACGGCCGTCGCGCGTCTCAGCGGACAACGAGAAATTCCACCGGCTCGGGGTGTCCCCCGAGCTGACCGCAGTACTCAGTTCCCAGGGCATCTCCGCACCGTTCCCGGTCCAGGAGCTCACGATCCCGGACGGCATCGCAGGACGCGACGTGTGCGGCAAGGCCAAGACCGGATCCGGAAAGACACTTGCGTTCGGCTTGCCGCTTTTGATGCGCGTCAGCCGCGGATCCGAGCACCGGCCGAGGGGCCTGGTGCTCGTGCCCACGAGAGAGCTCGCCACGCAGGTCGGCGAGGTCCTAAGGCCTCTCGCCTCGTCGGTCGATCGCAGAGTCGTCATCGTGTACGGCGGGTCCGACATCGACAAGCAGGTGAAGAAGCTCCGCAAGGGTGTCGACGTCGTGATCGCGACCCCGGGCCGGCTGATCGACCTCCACGAGCGCGGAGAGGTGTCTGTGCGCGACGTCGAAGTCGTCGTTCTCGACGAGGCCGACCGCATGGCCGACATGGGCTTCCTTCCGCAGGTCGACTGGTTGCTGCGGCGCATCGAGCGCGAGCACCAGACGATGTTGTTCTCGGCGACCCTCGACGGCGACGTGCACCGCCTGGTGCGCAGGCACTTGAAGGACCCGGTGCGCCACGAGGTCGTATCGGAAGCCCCGACCGTCGAGTCGATGGAGCACCGATTCCTTCAGGTCCACCAGCTCGACAAGGTGAAGGTCGCCGCGGCCATCTGCGCGGGCGCGTCCAAGGTGCTCGTCTTCGTTCGTACCAAGCGCGGCGCGGACCGACTGGTGCTCCAGCTCGAACGAGAGCGCGTCTCGGCACGTGCAATCCACGGGGACCTGGCCCAGTCAGCACGAGAGAAGGCCCTAGACGGGTTCACGCGTGGGCACACCTCGGTTCTCGTGGCGACCGACGTGGCGGCACGCGGTCTCGACATCTCAGACGTAGACGTGGTCGTACACTACGACCCGCCCGAGGACCACAAGGCTTATTTGCATCGTTCGGGACGCACGGCGCGAGCCGGAGGCAGCGGGGTCGTGGCGACGTTGGTGCTGTGGGACCAGGTGCTTGAGGTCGAGCGGATCCAGAAGCGCCTCGGTCTCGACCTTCCCATCGTGGAGGTCTTCTCCAACGATCCGCGCCTCGCCGACCTTGCGGGCTGGGTCGAGGGAGCCGCCTGAGAAACCGGCAAGCTGCGTGAGCGCTGCCGTGTGAACCGGCGCCCGGCGCCGGTAGCATCGCCCTTCATGGCCGACGGGAACGCAGAGCCCGCCGTCACGACCGACGACATGGCGGAAGTGCGTCGTGTCCTCGTGGTCACGGCCCATCCTGACGACGTCGACTTCGGAGCGGCGGGCTCGGTCGCGACCTGGGTCAAAGCCGGCATCGAAGTCGCCTATTGCGTGGTTACCGACGGGGATGCAGGTGGATCGGACCTCACCGTGTCGCGCGCCGACATGGCGACATTGCGGCGCGAGGAGCAGCGCGCCGCCGCGGCGGTCGTCGGGGTTACGAACGTCACGTTCCTCGGGTACCCCGACGGGCGGCTCACCGCGAGCTTCGAGCTGCGCCGAGACCTGAGCCGCGTCATTCGCCAGCAGCGTCCCGACAGGCTCGTGTGCCAGTCGCCTGAGCGCAACTGGCAGCGCATCGGCGCCAGCCACCCCGACCATCTTGCAGCCGGTGAGGCCGCCGTGTGTGCTGCGTACCCCGACGCGCGAAACCCGTTCGCCCACCCGGAGCTACTCGAGGATGGCCTCGAGCCGTTCTCGGTCAAGGAGTTGTGGATGATGGCAGCGGCACACGCCAACAGGGCGGTGGACATGACGGACGTGTTCGAGCTGAAGCTCGCGGCGCTTCGCTGTCACCGCAGTCAGGTGGGCGAGGGTGAGTGGCTCGACGAGCGCCTGCGGGGCTGGTTCAAAGAGGGCGCCGCTCTAGCCGGGCTACCCGAAGACCGGCTCGCCGAGACGTTCCAGGCCGTGGCGATGCCTTGGGTCGGCACCTCCTGAGGGTCCCAGACCGAGCGCGCCGGACCTCGGCCCTGCTTTCAGAGGTTCAGAGCCACTGGAGGTCGTCGTCGACCCGGTCCGTCACGCGCTCGCAGGTGGGGCAGTACCACCTGGCCTCGAGCGGCGTCCCGCACGCCCGGTGACGAGGGCCTTCGACCTCGCCCCCCGATGAGCTCGCGCCCCAGCGGGCGAGGAGTCGCAGAGCGCCGGCCAGATCCCGACCCGACTCGCTGACGCGGTACTCGAGCCGGGGCGGGCGGTCGGAATAGGGCATCGCCGTCACGAGGCCCTGCGCTTCGAGCCTGCGAAGGCGGGCGGACAAGACGTTGGGGGCGAGACCCGGGATCGCCTCTTGGAGGTCCGAGAACCGTCTCGGGCCCTCGAGCAGGGCGTCGATCACGAGGAGCGTCCAGCGGTCGCCGACCTGCGCCATCGCGAGGTCGAGCCCGGTGTTGGCATCGCCCGAGTCTTCTCCTGCTCCCCCGGCATGCGCCGAACCCCGCCTGCCTGGGCCCGGCTCCGGCGCCGGGAGCGGATTCGCCGAGTTGACATCCTCCCCCGACTGAAGTCGTGGGATTCCCGGGGCGGTCGTGGCTTTCATGCCGCGACCTCCTCAGAGGTTCGCGCTGCCGGCAGAACCGGGCTTACGCGCGCAGATGCCCCGTGCCCCGGGGCAGGCGCGAGGACCTCGAGCCCCCGGGCCAAGATGTTCTGTGCCGCATTGAAGTCGGCGTGGTTCCTGTGGCCACATGCGACGCAGCTGAACACCGCTTGGCTCTTGCGGTTCTCCGCTGAGACGTGCCCACAGCCCTTGCATGTCTGGGAGGTGTAGCGGGCGTCTACCAACACGACCGTGACCGAAGAAGCTGCCGCTTTCTCCTGGAGACGGCGCAGGAAGAGGCCCCAGGCGGATCCCAGGATGACGCGGTTCAGCCCTGCCTTGGCCGAGGTGCCGTTTGGGAGGAACTCGCCTGGACGTCCGGGGTCGGGCTTCGGCTCCGGACGCCGGACCATGTTGGATACCTCGAGGCGCTCCAAGAAGATCACGTCGTAGTCGCAGACGAGTCTTGTGGTGAGCTTCTCGATCCAGACTGTTCGGCGGTCGGTGATCCTCGCCCAGGTCCGGCTGATCTCGGCCTTCGTGCGCCGTATGCGCTTGGAGCCCTTCTGCTGGCGGGCGAGGCGCCTCTGGAGACGGCCGATCCTTGCGGTGGACTTAGCCGGGCTCGGGATCCGATACATCGCCTTCTCGCTCGTGGCGATGGTGGTCGCCACTCCCCGGTCTATGCCGATCTCCCTGCCTGTTCGCTCGCGGTCGATGGAGGGCTGGGGGGCGGCGAAGCTCACGTGCCATCGCCCTGCGGCATCCAAGGTTACCCGGCCCATGCCGTAACTCTTCGGGAGAGGGCGGCTCAGGCGGAACCGGACCTCGCCGCACTTGGGGACCACGACGCTCGCCCACTTGCGGTTGAGCACTCGGACCTTCACATCACGGATGCAGAAACCCTCGTCTCTTCCCTTCTTCCACCACGTGGGACGCCTGTGGGTGCCGGCGAAGAACCCCGCCATCGCCCGGTCGAAGTCTCGCAGCGCCTGCTGCTGGACTGAAGAGGAGCCTTCGGCCAGCCACGGGTTTGCCTGGCGTGCCTCTGCGAGCTGGCGCTGGCGCTCTGCGGGTGAAGGAGAAGGCCCTCTGCCGGCCCGGAAGTAGTTTGCCTGTTCAAGCGCGAGGTTCTTCACGAACCGTGCGTCTGCGCAGTGGCGTTCGAGCACGGGCACCTCGCGTGTCCTGGAGCAGAGGCGGTAACGATGGGCCACTCGATCAGCCTCTCACCCGGCTGTATCGCTTCTTTGGCTCGCTCGACCCACGGCTGAATCCGTGGGTCTGGGCTTTCGCCGAGGTCACGCCCTCAATCCTCGCACGGGCGGGGCCGGCGGCGTCTTTCCATGGGATCCGAGTCTATAGTGACTTCTAACTTGCAAGTGACTATCAGGCTCGACGGACGAGCCACGGAGCAGGAGGGATGAGCAGATGGGATCGGTGTTCGAGGATCTGTCGAAAGCAGTGGCTGAGGTGGTTCGAGCGGTGTCGCCGGCTGTCGTAGGAGTCGGGGCAGGCGGGAGCGGGGTCGTCGTGGCTGACGGGGTCGTGGCAACCAACGCGCACAATTTGCGAGGCGAGGAAGTCATCGTCACGTTCTCCGACGGGAGGCGTGAGGCCGCAGCGGTTGCCGGGGTCGACGCGGAAGGGGACCTCGCGGTCCTGTCGGTAGACACGGGTGGCGCCGAAGCACCGCAATGGGCCGGCGGCCCCCCGGCTCTCGGCGAAGCGGTGCTGGCGCTCGCCAATCCTGGCGGGCGCGGGTCGCGGGTGGGGGTCGGCTTCGTCTCTTCCTTGGACGTGGCGTTTCGCGGCCCTGGGGGCCGCCGGATCACCGGTGCGATCGAGCACACCGCGCCGTTGCCGCGAGGCTCCTCGGGAGGACCGCTCGTCGACGGCGACGGCAAGCTCTTGGGGATCGACACCCACCGCGCGGGAGACGGTCTGTACCTCGCCGTGCCGACGGGCGACGAGTTGAGACAACGCATCGACGCCCTGGCACGCGGTGAGTCCCCGCGCCGGGCGCGACTCGGGGTCGCGCTCGCACCGCCTCGCGTGGCGCGGCGCCTGCGGCGCGCCGTAGGGCTGCCAGAGCGAGAGGGCCTGTTGGTTCACGCCGTCGAGACAGGTGGACCGGCCGATCGCGCCGGGATCCAGCGAGGTGATCTGATCGTCTCGGTCGGCGGGTCGCCCGTCGGGAGTGTCGACGACCTCGCGGTATCCCTCGAGGAGCGCGAGGAGGGAGGTTCGATCGACCTCGGGATCGTGCGCGGCGTGGGGGAGCTGTCGGTCGCGGTCGACCTCGAAGGCACCGGCACCACGGACGAGGGTCAAGTGTGACAGCGGCCGTCGGTTTCGCGGATCAACCCGACCTGGCCGACCAGGTGCTGCTCGATGCCTACTCGCGGACGGTGACAGCGGTGGCAGAGCGGCTTCTGCGCTCCGTCGCGTCGCTCCGGGTGGGCAGCTCGGGCCGGCCGTCGGGGTCGGGATCCGCGGTCGTGATCTCGGCGGACGGGCTTCTGGTCACCTCGGCCCATGTCGTTCGCGGCGCGAGCAAGGGCACGGCGAGCTTCGCCTCGGGAGAGGAGGTAGCGATCGAGGTCGTGGGCACCGACGGGCTGAGCGACCTGGCCGTGGTGCGTGCCGCGGGCGACGGTTACGAACCTGCGCTGCTTGGTGACGCGGATGCGTTACGAGTGGGACAGCTCGTCGTCGCGATCGGCAACCCGTTCGGGTTCGCGGGCTCCGTCAGCGCGGGCGTCGTGAGCGCCCTCGGCCGCTCGCTTCTCGCATCGGCGGGCCAGTCCACGCGTCTCGTCGGAGACGTGATCCAGACGGACGCAGCGCTGCACCCCGGCAACTCCGGTGGAGCGCTCGCGATCGGCACCTCGGAGGTCGTGGGGATCAACACGGCGGTCATCGGGCCGGGGATCGGCCAGGGACTCGGCTTGGCGGTTCCCGTCAACGCGAGCACGAGGGCGATCATCGGGGCCCTCGCGTCCGGTCGTCGGATAAGGCGCGCCCACCTGGGAATCGGCGGCGGCTCCCGGCCGCTGCCCCAGGCGGTCGCGCGGGCGACCGGCCACGAACGCGGGATCGAGGTCGTCTCGGTCGTCGCCGGGAGCCCCGCGGATCGCGCAGGGTTGCGGCCGCGCGACGTGCTCTTGAGCATCGACGGCACGCCGGTCGACGACGTGCGCGCCCTGCAGCGCCTGCTCGACGAGGACTATGTGGGAAAGAGAAGCTCGGTCGGATTCGTCCGCGACGGGCGACAGCGCGAGTGCGAGGTGACGTTCACCGAGCTGCCCGCCTGAGATTCGGAGCAGCGCCGAGGCGAGACGTCGGTTCGCGCCCTAGCCGTTCCCCCCGTCCTTTCCAGCCCCGTGGCCGGGAGGGTTGGCGCCCCCCGGTCCGGACGCCGGCCCGGAGATGGTCGTCGTCGTGGAGACGCCGAGTGCTCCCGCAAGCGCCGCCACGTCCGCGCTCAACGTCGACGCCTCTGCGGGCGTGATCTTCCCCGACGAGGCACCGTTTCCGATCGACGCCTCGAGGTTCCCGAGCGCGCTGGAGGTTTTCGAGCTGTTTTCTGAGTCGGAGGCCTCCAGGACCTGGTTGAGCGCCTGGAGGATCGAGTTTCCCGTGACCTGGTCGATCGAGCCAGCGGCGACTCCGGCTTGAACGTCACGAAGGAGAGTCGCCGCCGTGTCGCCGACGCTCGGGAGAGTCGTCGAAGTGGACGTGGTCGTAGTGCTCGACGTGGTGGTGGATGCAGAGCCGTGTCGTGGGGGAGTGTGAGCCGCAACGTTCGAGCTCGTGACCTCCCAAGCGGTCAGACCGCCCACGAGAGCGAGAATCGCCGACAGCGCGGCGATGACGTAGCGCCGCCGCCGTGCACCCCTACGATTTCCCGCTGGATCGCGCCGAAGAGCAGTGGGCGCCACGAGGGTGGGATCGGGCTTGTCGACCACTGTCCTCTGTGAGTCGGGCGGCTCGGCGTCTTGCGGACCGCCGGCGTCGAGCGGTTCGGTCGGTGCGCCGGTCGTCGGGCGCCACGCAGCGGAGAAGGCAGGCGCAGAGAGCATCCCTGCGACTTCGCCGGCTCCGGGCCGGCGGCCGACGTCGTGATCCAGCATCGCTTCGAGCAACAGTCGCCATGGAGCGGGCAAGTCCCCGGGCAAGGTCACCGGACCGGCGAGCCGCCGGGTTACGACCTCTGACGGCGTTCCGCTGAAGGTGCGCTTCCCAGTCAAAGACTCGAGCAGGACGAGCCCGAGTGACCAGACGTCGGCCTCGGTGCCGACCGAGTGTTCCTCGATCTGCTCGGGCGCCATGTAAGCGGCCGTCCCGAGCGTCGAGCCGGTGACGGTGAACGACGAGGCGTCGAGCAATCGGGCGATGCCGAAGTCGGCCAGGCGCACGCGCGGTCCTGGGCCCAGAAGGACGTTCGCGGGTTTGAGGTCCCGGTGCACGATCCCGCGCTCGTGCACGTAGGCGAGCGCGTCTGCGAGGACCGAACCGAGGCCGGCAGTGCGCGCCGGCCCGAGAGGTCCTCGGCGCAAGCGCGCGGCGAGGGTGGGACCTTCCACGAGCTCCATGACCAAGTAGGCACGTTGTGCGTGGACCCCCGAGGCCAGCAGACGAACCAGTCCCGGGTGGTCGAACCCCTCCAGTGCCTTCGCCTCCTGTGCGAGGCGGCGTGCAAGGCCGGGATCGGCCGACCTGACGAGCTTGACAGCCACGGCCTCGCCGCTCTGCTCGTCGACCGCGCGGTAGACGTCGGACATGCCGCCTTGACCAATCAGGTGATCGAGGCGCCACCGTCCGTGCACGAGCGGATCCACCTGGATCTTCGAATCCGGCACCGCGAAGGTCATACCCCTCTGGCTGAATCGTGGCAACCTCGGGCATGGTCAAGCTCACTTGTCTCCTGCGCCGCAAACCCGGGATGTCGCCCGAAGAATTCCACACCTACTGGCGGGAGCGTCACGGTCCTCTCGTGGCGTCCACCCGAAGCGGATCTCACGTGCTTCGTTATGAGCAGCATCACAGGGCGCTGAGCGACTACGGAACAGAAGATGCCGCAGCGGCGCGCTCGGCGAGCCCCGACGACTACGACGGCGTCACCGAGCAGTGGTTCGCTTCGATGGACGATTACCGCGCCCACATTGCCGAGGACGACTTCGGCGAAGTATGGCAGGACCTGCAGAACTTCCTCGACACCGACCGGCTCGAGTTCGTCCTTACCGAGGAGGACGAGACCGTGGTGGTCATCGCGGGCCCGGGTACCTAGCACCGCGCGCCGGCGTCTAGTCGGCCAGCTGGCGCAAGACGTAGGGGAGGATGCCTCCGTGGCGGAAGTACTCCGCTTCCATCGGGGTGTCGATGCGGACGCGGGTCTCGAACTCCGCGTCGCCCGCCCGTATGGCTATCTGTTTCGGGACCTCGCCCTCGCCGAACGCGTCGAGCCCGCGCACCTCGAATAGCTCCTCTCCGGTCAGCCCCAGAGAGGACATCGACTGACCTTCCACGAATTGCAGCGGGAGGATGCCCATGCCGACGAGGTTCGAACGATGGATGCGCTCGAAGCTCTCGGCGATCACGGCCCTCACCCCGAGGAGGGAAGGTCCTTTGGCCGCCCAGTCGCGCGACGAGCCCGATCCGTACTCCGCTCCCGCCAGGACTACGAGCGGGACACCCTCGACCCGATATCGCATGGCGGCTTCGTAGATGGTCATCTGCTCGCCGTCGGGAAGGTGTCGGGTGACGCCCCCTTCGGTTCCGGGTGCGAGCAGGTTGCGCAGGCGGACGTTCGCGAAGGTGCCGCGCATCATGACCTCGTGGTTGCCACGCCGAGCCCCGTAGGAGTTGAAGTCGCGCGCTTCGACCCCGTGGTCGGTCAGATAGGTCCCCGCTGGAGAGGTCGGTCGTATCGATCCCGCGGGCGAGATGTGGTCGGTGGTGACGCTGTTCCCGAGCACCGCCAAGACCCGCGCCCCGACGATGTCCTCCACCCGCGCGGGCTCGCGCTCGAGGCCCTCGAAGAACGGCGGGAGCAGCACGTAGGTGGACTCGGGGTTCCAAGCGAACGTGGCGTCTCCGCCGACGTCCATCTGCTTCCAGCGATCGTCGCCGGCGAACACCGACCCGTATCGCGTCCGGAACATGTCGGACGTGACCGCGTCGCGCACGGCGTCGGACACCTCCTGCTGGGAGGGCCAGATGTCGCTCAGGTAGACCGGCCGGCCCGACGGATCGTTACCGAGGGGTTCGGTCGTGAGGTCGAGGTCCATGGTGCCTGCGAGCGCGTAGGCGACGACGAGCGGCGGTGAAGCGAGGTAGTTCAGCCGGACGTCGGGGTGGATACGGCCCTCGAAGTTGCGGTTGCCCGAGAGCACCGCGGCGACCGACAGGTCTCCGGCGTTCACCGCCTCCGTCACACCCTCGAGCAGAGGACCCGAGTTCCCGATACAGGTCGTGCAACCGAAACCGACCAGGTTGAACCCGAGCTTCTCGAGGAACAGAACGAGGCCAGCGCGCTCGTAGTAGTCCATGACGACGCGCGAGCCCGGAGCGAGCGACGTCTTCACCCAAGGCTTCTTCTCGAGGCCCTTCTCGACCGCCTTCTTGGCGAGCAGTCCCGCCGCGAGCATCACTTGAGGGTTCGAGGTGTTGGTGCAGCTCGTTATCGCCGCGATCACGACGTGGCCGTCGGAGATCTCGGCCCTCGTGCCGCCGACGAGTGTGGCCGTCGCATTTCGCGTCGCAGCGACAGCGCCGGACGCGCCCTCGTCGCGTCGTTCGGCTTCCGACATCGCCTTTCGGAACCCGGCCTTGGCCTTCGAGAGAGCGACCCGGTCCTGGGGACGCGCGGGGCCTGCCAGGCTCGGCTCGACCGTGGCCAGGTCGAGCTCCACCGACTCCGAAAACACCGGCTCCGGATCCTCGGGATGGTGGAACATCCCTTGCTCCTTCGCGTAGGCCTCGACCAAGGCCACGTGGTCGTCGTCGCGGCCGGTGAAGCGCAGGTAGTCGATGGTCACGCCGTCGATGGGGAAGATGACGCACGTGGCGCCGTACTCGGGCGCCATGTTGCCGATGGTTGCGCGGCTCTCGAGCGGGAGTTGGGAGAGACCCGGGCCGTGGACCTCGACGAACTTCCCGACGACCCCGTGGTGGCGCAGTAGCTCCGCGATGGTGAGCACGAGGTCGGTGGCCGTCGTGCCCGTCGGGAGCTCTCCGCTCAGCCGCAGGCCGACGACCGGGGGGACGAGCATGGTGAGCGGCTGGCCGAGCATCGTCGCCTCTGCCTCGATCCCTCCCACGCCCCATCCGAGCACCCCGAGCCCGTTCACCATCGTCGTATGCGAATCGGTGCCTACGAGGGTGTCGCAGAACGCCTGTCCGTCGTCGTTCGCGAAGACCACCCGGGCGAGGTACTCGAGGTTGACCTGGTGGCAGATCCCCGTCCCTGGAGGGACGACTCTGAATTTGCTGAACGCGTCCTGTGCCCAGCGCAGCAGCTCGTATCTCTCGATGTTGCGCTGGTACTCGATGTCGACGTTGGTTGCGAACGCCGCGGGCGTGCCGGTCACCTCGGCTATCACCGAGTGGTCGATCACGAGCTCCACCGGGACGAGCGGGTTGATCCGGGTGGGGTCGCCCCCCATTTCCGCGAGTGCGTCGCGCATCGCGGCGAGGTCGACGACCGCAGGGACGCCCGTGAAGTCCTGCATCAGAACGCGCTCAGGGGTGAACGCGATCTCCGGAGCGACCGGGGTCCCCGCCGCCTGCGCGCTGGCCCAGCCGGCGACCGCCTCGATGTCTGCTGCGTGTACGTGGCGCCCGTCCTCGTGCCGGAGGAGGTTCTCCAGCAGGACCTTCATGGAGTAGGGGAGCCTCGCGACCTCGAAGGAGTCCTCGAGTGGGCCTCCGGCCAGCCGGTGGATCTCGTAGCTCCTGTCGCCGACGTCGATCCTCGAGCGGGTGCGGAAGCTGTCCGATGAAGGGTCACGCAGGGCCATGGCGCCATTCTGCTTCAGACCCGCTCCCTCGGTGCGAGCCGGGCACCGCCCGGGGCTCTCGTCGCCTTCTCGGGCCGTCGGTCAGTGAAATGCTTCGACTCCTCCTGAGCCGGCCACGACCAACATCCCTTCACCGGCGCTCACGCCCACGAAATGGGCAAAGGATCCGATGTGAAGAGGAACCGAGAAGCGCGTCGTCCCGGCGGCGAGGTCCACCCCGTAGAGGGTGGACGACCCCGGGTCGACGCTCCACAGCAGCCCTCCTGCGATCGTCGGCGAACTCGCCGCGCCCGAAGAAGGCGACCATGTCCAGCCTTTGGCGAGCGAGCTTCCCGGCCCTATGCGGACCTGAGCGATGCTCCCCTGGTTGTTGCACACGACGTATGCGTTCGGGGAGAGATAGGCGTCCCCGCCGATCGAGAAGCAAAGGCCGAGCGACGCCGCAGCGTTGCCGATCCCGCCGAGCGAGCTCGTGTTCAGGAGGTACGCGGTCGCCTCCTTGCCCACCATGAACAGCTGGCCGTTGCCGAGCAACACCGGCGAGGTGGATCCGAGGTCCCCGTCGTCAGCGTTGTCCTGCGCCCAGTTGGACGGTGAGAAGTACTGCAGCTCCGAGAGCTGCGCCGACAGCTCGATGACCGCGTCGCCGTGGTCGAACGGCTGGCCCGGCAGGGCGCTGCCGTTCCCGGTCGCCACGAAGATGTCGCCCGACGGGTCCACGGTGATCCCCGCCGGCGCCCAAACGGCGCCCTCACGCGCAGTCGGCACGCGGTAAGCGACGACCGGACCGCTGCCGGACTCGGGCACCCCGAGCACCCAGCCGTTGTAGTCGCCACAGTCGCCGTAGTTCCCGCCGAAGCCCACGAGCACGTTGCCGTTCGATATCGCGAGCCCCGCCCGTTGGAGCTGGGCGGCCGCGTCCCAGGACTGGTCGATGTCCCGGCTCCAAAGGAGCTTTCCGCTCGACGTGCTGATCGCGTAGAGATAGTGGGCCACCCCCTTGCTAGACGAGGTCTCGGCCGAGGCGAAGAGAACTCCGCTGGTCGGGTCGATGACCATCGTGGAGGTGATGCCGACCGTCGGGGAAATGTCGCCGCACGGGAGCTCGCTCGAGGGCACGGGCGAGGCGAGGTGGACGGCAGGCCACAACGGCGCCCCGCTCGTCGCCGAGAGCCCGTAGACGGTGTCGTTCTCCGTCGCGACGAAGACCCCTTTCCCGTAGACGAGCGGCTCGCCGTAGATGGCTCCGTCGGGAACAGCCGACGTCCACGCGGCCACCGGGGACTGCGCGAGGTCGGTGTCTCCGGTATCGATGGACGTCCGCGAGAAGCTCCCCCCGTACGTGGTCCACGAGGTCTGAGTCCCTGGCGACGAAGTGGCCGGCACAGAAGCTCCTGGACCGGAGGTGGTCGAAGAAGAGCGGGCATGGCCGTGTCCTTGGGAGGAGCTCGACCCGCAGGCGCTCAGCGCGACAGCGCACACGACCGCGACCAACCCGACCAGAACCGGCCGCTGGAACAAGATCCGGCCTCGCATCCCGTCAGTCTGCCTGCGACGCGTGCTGAACTGATCGCGTGACGACGGACGTGGAGATCGGCTTCTTCTCCTTCAGCGAGGTGACAGACCCCTCGGAGCACCACGCTTACAACGAATGGCACCAGCTGGACCATCTTCCCGAGCAGTACAGGCTGCCGGGAGTGGTCATGGGCCAGCGCTGGGTGTGCACCCCCGCTTGCAAGGCCGCTCGTCCCTTCGACAGCGAGCAGCTCGCTCCCGCCCAGTACGTGACCCTCTACCTGATGTCCGCACCCGTGGAGAAGACCCTCGAGGAATTCCGCGCTCTCGGCTCCGCTCTGCACGAGGAGGGCCGCTTCCACATGCACCGCCGATCGTGCCTCTCGGGCCCGTTCGCATTGATCGGCGAGCGAGCCGCTGAGCGCGCGCTCGTGTCCGCGCGAGTGCTCCCTTTCAGGCCCAACCTGGGCGTGTACGTGATCGTCGAGTCGCTGACGCCGGACTTCGCCGATGCGACGGGCGAAGGGGCGGCCGGCGACGCCACCGTCGCTGCGCGATTGTGCGCCGAGCCGGGGGTCGCCGGGATCTGGAGGTTCGTCGCGCTCCGCGGCTTCGAGCGTCTCGGCTTCGACCCCGGGGACAGGCGGGTGACCGTGTGCTACCTGGACGAGCCCCCGCTCACAGTCGCGGACGGACTCGGGGAAGCGGTGCGTGAGATCTGGGGCGGGCGTCCGGCACCCGAGCACGCCGGGCCGTTCGAGACGATCACACCGTGGAGCTGGGGCTGGTTCGACGGGCCCTGAGGGCTCACCCGCCCGTTGCAGAGAAGTGCTGGTAGTCGGGACCGTCGGTCCAGCGGCCTCCCCAGTACCAACCCACCGAGGCGAAGGCGTTCACGAGCTCTCCCCCTGCGACCGCCATTCCTGGACGGACGTCGGAGCGGTCGGCATATGCGGCGCCGGCGGCTGGAAGCCATTGCCCGTTCTCCAGGTATGGGTTCTCGACCGGGTCCACGTCGATCGCCTCCCCATAGGCGTGCACCGACCACTGGGGAGCTCCGGGCGCCACGGCGTACCTGCAGTTGAACCCCGAGGTGTTGTCGGCGGCCATCGAATCGGGATCGCTCCCCCCGAATGCGTCCTCGGGTTCCATTTCACGGATGGGGAACTGCTCCGCGTAGAGTTGACCGAAGACGCTGAGCACTGCAGAGGTCACGGCCGCGTTCACCACCATCGTGCCTACGTGTGGCTGGCCGTCGAAGCCCCAATAGCTCATGTGGAGCATGCGGAGCTCGGAAGGATCGACGGGACAACCTGCACGGTACGTGGAGGGCACGTCGGCCGCAGCTACAGCGGACACCGTTCCCACGAAAGCAGGAGGGGAGCTCGATGTCGTACTGGTCGTGGGCGGGATGTTCGACGTGGTGGGCGCAGCCGCGGCGATCGTCGACGTCGAGGTCGAGCCGGCGCCGGCGCCGGCAGAATCTCGTGCCCGCCCGGCCGCCGGTCTGCTCGAGCACGACGTGAGCACGGTGGACGAGACCAGGCCCAAGAGGCCGACCACGAAGGCCAAACGCCGAGGGCGTGTCACGTCCGTCGAAGTTAGTTCGGCCGCCTCCTCACATCGTTTCGGCCTGGCCGCTTTCGCATCCCTCGTGACCGTGTCGTCCCTCGTTGGGGCGGCCTGTGGATCTGGGAGCGGGAGCAGCGGGGCGAGCAGGCTTTCTTCGCAACATCGCAAGGCGCACGCCCCTTCGCCGACGACATCGACCTCGGCGCCGACGACGACGTTGCCCCCGCCTCCCTCCACCACCACGACCGCTCCTCCTGCGCCGTCATCTCCTCCACCGGCTCCTCCGTCTCTTCCGTCTCTCCCGTTCTCGCCCGCAGCCGTCGGATCTTCGAAGCAGGTCATGACCGTCGTCGCTCAGGCCTATGGCGACACCGTCGCCACCTTCAGCGCGTACCAATCGACCAACGGGAGCTGGCAGCAGGTCTTCGGACCGTGGCAGGCCTACATCGGTGCGGACGGCTTCGCTCCTCCGGGACAGAAGCACGAAGGTGACGGCCGAACTCCGTCGGGGACGCTCGGTTTCGACTTCTTCTTCGGCGACTACCCGAATCCCGGTGGGTTCAAGTTCCAGTTCCGTCCCGCCACGACCTCCGACGTTTGGGACGACGATCCGAGCAGCCCGAGCTACAACCAATGGATAGACGAGAGCATTCAGGGTGCCTCTGCCGCGGGCGCCGATCCCGAGCCGATGTACAACGAGCCCGCGTACGACTACGGCGCGGTGATCGCATACAACGAGAATCCCGTGGTGGCGGGCGCCGGAAGCGCGATCTTCCTGCACGTCGCGACGGGTGGGCCGACGGCCGGTTGTGTGGCGTTGCCGACCTCGGATCTCTTGAACGTGCTCACGTGGATGGATCCCGCCCAACAACCGCTCATCGTGATGGGAACGCCTGGCACAGTCGCCGCCGGTTGACCAGGCGCCGAATGCCGCGCAGGTTGGCTACCAATGACGCTCGGGCCGGCTGGCGAACCCCTAGCATCTCCAACGGTGGGTGAGACCTACGGAGCTCCCGGCGACCTGGACGTGGTTCGTGTAGGCGACTTCTTCGAGATCGTTCACCGGCAGCGAGCGTGTCGCTCGTTCCTGCCCGACCCGCTCGACGACGGCATCGTCTCCAAAGTGCTCGAGGCCGCCACGTTCGCACCGAGTGCCGAGAACCGTCAGCCCTGGGTGTTCGTGGTGGTGCGCGACCCCAAGAACCGCGCCGCCATCGGAGACCTCACGAGGCGGGCGTGGGAGAGCGCCGGGCGTGCGCACTCCGAGGGCCGCCTGTCGGCATCCTTGATGGCCGACGTCGATCGAGGAGCCACGGGTGCCATAGCCGCTGCGCCGGTGCTCGTGGTGATCGGTGGAGACACACGACTGTCGGACCGGCGGGTCCTCGACGCGTCGATCTTCCCCGCGACGCAGAACATGCTTCTGGCGGCCGGAGCGCTCGGGCTCGGTTCTGCGCTCACGACGCTTCCCCTCGTCTTCGGTGACCAAGTGGCCGAGATCGTGGGGTTCCCCTTTGAGGTACGGCCGATGGCGGTCGTACCGCTCGGCTGGCCGGCGCGCCCTCTCGGGCCCCCGCGGCGCGCGCCTCTCGGCGAGAAGGCACACCGCGAGGTCTTCGGGCGGCCCTGGTCAGACTGAGATCAGACTGAAGGATTCAGACTGAGAGATGCAGAAGCACTCGTACTCGGTCGTCGTCGACGGGACTCCGAGCGAGGTCTGGCAGCTCTTCTGGTACCGCGGGGACCGGCCCGAGCACAACGGGGTCAAGATCGACATCCTCCACCCGGGCGACGAAACAGGCGAGGGGCTCATACGTCGCTGCAAGTTCCGAGTCCCGAGGTACCTGCTGACCAAGGGAGTCGGTCACTCCTGGGAGTGGCTCACCGAGGTGAAGCCGTGCGAGTCGTGGAAGTACGACGCCATCGGAAAGCCGCTGTGGTCTTGCGCCGAGGGGCGCACCCGCTTCGAGGACCTCGGCGACGGCCGCACCAGGATCCACTTCTCCGAGATCTATCACGCGTTCAATCCGGTGACGCGCCTCTTGCTCGAGAAACGCGTGCATCGGTTCATATCCGCCGACAACGACCGCTTGATCACCGAATCGGTGAACGAGGGTCTCAAGCGGATGCGCGCGGCTCGAGCCAAGGTTCCACCGAGCGAAGAGTAACGATCGACGAGTGACGGCGGCCGCGGTTCACGGGCGTCGAGACGACGCGATCCCGATTCAACCTCGGTCGTCGACAGAGGCTTCGTCGTGCCACCTGCGCGCCTCGGCAACTGCTTCTGTTCCCGGTCCACCCGAAGAGGCGGGTTCGGGCCGGAAGCGGTGGCCGAGCAGCGCTGACAGGCTCGCTCCCACCGACAACCGCAGCGCGTCGAGGTCGTAGCCGCCTTCGAGCACGAGCGCAGTTCGCCCGGGAGCCGGAGCGAAGTTGCGCACGCGCAGAGCGAGATCCGCGAAATCGCCTGCGGTCAGGTCGAGACCGGCGAGCGGATCGGCCCGATGTGCATCGAAGCCGGCGGAGACGAGAACCCATGACGGCGCGAATCGCTCGACCGCAGGCGCCACGAGGTCGTCCAGCGCTTCGAGCAGGACGTCACCGGTGGCGTGCGCGGGCAGCGGCACGTTGATCGTAAGGCCCCTCGCTCTCGGGCCGCCGGTCTCCCTCGCCCTTCCGGAACCCGGATAGAGCGGCCACTGATGGGTCGACACGTACATGACGCGCGGGTCGTCCCAGAAGATCGCCTGCGTGCCGTTTCCGTGGTGCACGTCCCAGTCGACGACGAGAACCTTCTCCCCGCGCCCGGCGAGCGACGCAGCCGCGACAGCGATGTTGTTCAGGAGGCAGAACCCCATGGCTTCGTCCGCCAGTGCATGGTGTCCCGGTGGGCGCGCACAGACGAAGGCGACCTCGCCGGTGCCGGCTGCGAGAGCATCGACCGCCGCGAGCACGGCCCCCGCTGCCAGGAGCGCGGTGTCCCACGAACCGGGCGCGGCGACCGTGTCCGGATCCAGGGCGCCGCCTCCGGCCTCGCAGAAGGCGTGAAGCGCCTCGAGGTAGGAGAGCGGATGGACGCGCGTCAGCTCCTCCTCTGTCGCGTGCCGGGGTTCCAGCCGTACCACCGCGTCGGACAACCCGGCTTCTGCGATCCCGTCGAGAGCAGCGCCCAGGCGAGCCCGACGCTCGGGATGACCGGCGCCGGAGTCGTGACGGTCGAGCTCGGGCGACGCTGCGAGAAGAAGCACTTCTTCACCTTATGACTTGGAAGGCCGGGCGCCCGCCGGCCGTTTACCGCGCGAGCCGGTCGCGGTGAATGCGAAGATGAGCCATGCACGACGTGAGGACAGTGCTGCTCGGCCGTCTCCAGGATGCCTTCGATGCAGTGGAAAGAGGGGCGGATCCCGTCCTGCGTCCATCGGACCGCGCCGACTTCCAGGCGAACGGCGCGCTTCCCCTCGCCAAGCGCCTGGGAACCGATCCCGCGCAGCTCGCGTCGCGGATTCTCTCGTTCGCCCGTCTCGAGGACGTCTGCGAGAGAGTGGAGGTGAGCGGCCCGGGGTTCATGAACCTCACACTTTCGGACGCCTTCATCTCGTCGAGGCTGGCAGAGCTCGCCGCCGACGAGCGCCTAGGGGTCCCGGCGGCAGGGGCGCCCGAGGTCGTGGTGGTCGACTATTCCGCTCCGAACGTGGCCAAGGAGATGCATGTCGGCCATTTGCGTTCGACGATCATCGGCGACGCATTGGTCCGGATGCTCGGTTTCGTCGGCCATCACGTCTTGCGCGAGAACCACATCGGGGACTGGGGCACGCCGTTCGGCATGCTGATCGAGCACCTCCTCGACATCGGCGAGGAGAAGGCGGTGCACGAGCTGTCGGTCGGCGACCTCGACGCCTTCTACCGGCAAGCTCGGGTCTCCTTCGACGACGACGAGGACTTCCGCGACAGAAGTCGCCGGAGAGTCGTCCTGCTCCAGTCGGGGGACCCGGACACGCTCAGGCTTTGGAGGATCCTCGTCGACCGCAGCGTGAGCTACTTCGACGAGGTCTACACGAAGCTCGGGGTGCTGCTCACGGACGACGACATCGTCGGAGAGAGCTTCTACAACGACATGTTGCCCGAGGTCGTGCGCGACCTCGGGACGAAGGGTCTGCTGGTCGAGAGCGAAGGAGCCCTGTGCGTCTTTCCTCCCGGCTTCACGAACCGCAACGGGGATCCGCTGCCTTTGATCGTCCAGAAGTCCGACGAAGGCTTCGGTTATGCAGCTACCGATCTCGCCGCGATACGGGACCGGGTCGGCAGGCGCGCCGCCTCCTGCATCCTGTACGTGGTCGGGTCGGAGCAGGTTCAACACCTCGAGATGTGTTTCGCCGTTGCCCGCATGGCCGGCTGGATGCCGGACGAAGTCCGAGCGGCACACGTCTCTCACGGGCTCGTCCTAGACACCGACCACAAGAAGCTGAAGAGCCGCTCGGGCGCTCCGGTGAAGCTGGTCGAGCTTCTCGACGAGGCTGTCGAGCGCGCCGAGGCGGCAGTGCTCGAGCGCGACCCGCAGCTGAGCGCGCAGGAACGAAACTCGGTTGGCAGGAAGCTCGGGATCGGCGCGGTGAAGTACGCGGACCTGTCGACCGAGCGGACACGTGACTACGTGTTCGACTGGGACCGGATGCTCGCCTTCGAGGGGAACACAGGTCCGTATTTGCAGTACGCGCATGCGAGGATCCGCTCGATCTTCCGACGCGGCAACGTGGAGGCGCCCGAGCTGCAGGATCTCTCTGCACCCCCGATGCTGTCGGAGCCCGCCGAGCGGGCGTTGGGCCTCGCGCTCCTCGGCTACGGATCCTCGGTGGAGGCCGCCATCGACCAGTGGAGCCCGAGCCGGCTGAGTGGCTTCCTGTTCGACTTGGCGAGCACGTTCACGACGTTCTACGAGACGTGCCCGGTGCTGAGCTCCGAAGGTGACGTTCGCCGCAGCAGGCTGCTTCTGTGCGACCTGACGGCGCGCATCCTCGACAACGGGCTCGGCCTCCTCGGGATCGACGCACCCGATCAGATGTAGAGAATCTCCTGGGCGCCGCGACGATGCCCGCCTCATAGAGCGCGAGACGGGCATCGGTTGGTGTCCTGTAAGCGCCTCGGCCGCTCTGGGCGGGGCCCCCGGCAGGCATCTGGATGCCTGGTCGTCGCGACTGGATCCAGGTTGTGGATCGAATGTCGCCGGTCTTGCCGAGGTTCAGCCCGTCTCGGGCGACTTCACGTCACCCAGCGGCCCAGTCCCGGGCGAGGCGCTTCGTACAGGTCCGGTTGACCAGTTCCATCACCCCCATTTGCTTCGGCCTTCGAATCGGATGGGCCCCGGGTGCGCAATCGCCAGGGACGCCCGCACGGCATCGTGGTTCGCGAAGGGATCGCATCCGATCGACATCTCGCGTGTGGAGCAACACAGCTCCAGCGCGACATCCTCGAGGTCGTCGTACACGTCGCCCTCGCACCCCATTCGAGCCCCCCCGAGTCGAGCGAACGTTCTCCTCGCTGCCGAACTCCGATACTGAGGTCGTACTCCATCCGCCGACAAAGGTCCAGGGCCGAAAGGCCCTGTCGCAACGTCTCGTCGTGGTCGCCGGGATCGCCGCCTTCATACGACGGGCGGGTGGCCTATGTGATGTCGGTCGCCAGCAGCGATGGGTCGAGCACGCCGGCCTCGAGCCACTCGTAGCGGCCGGAGAGCACCTTCTGCGCTGCTTCGTAGTTCTCCGGATCGTCGTTCCGCCAGAGGTCGTGGAAATGGCGGTCGACCCTGCGGCGCGCGCCCTGGCAGAAGAGGTCCGCGAGCTCCTGTGCGCTGTCTGCTTCGGGCCCACCCTGGTCGACGAGCATCTTGGCCCTCACGCACGCAGCGCTCATCGCGTAGAGCTCGGCGCCGATGTCGACGATGCGACCCAGGAAGCCTTGCTTTCGCTCCAGGCGCCCCTGCCAGCGCGACATGCCGTAGAAGGTCGAACGCGCCAGCCGGCGACTGGAGCGTTCCACGAACCGCATGTGAGCCGCGAGCACTTCGCCGAGCTCGGCGTAGCTCCCGGGCCGCTGGCCGGGCCCGGACGCGAGCTGGGGCAGCCATTTGGCATAGAAGGCAGCGGCCTTCTTCGCGCTCTTCGTCTTCTCGCGCATGTTCACGTCGGGATCTACGAGCGCCCCGGCCACCGCCAGATGCTGGTCGACCGCCTCTCTCGCGATGAGGAGCTTCATGATCTCCGTCGAGCCCTCGAAGATCCTCGCGATCCGCAGGTCCCTGAGCACCTGCTCGGCCGGGATGGGGCGCTCGCCTCGGGCTCTAAGGCTCTCTGCGGTCTCGAAGCCACGCCCTCCGCGGATTTGAACCATCTCGTCGGCGACAAGCCACGCCATCTCGGAGCAGTAGAGCTTTGCGAGGGCAGCCTCGATGCGGATGTCGTTTCGCGCCTCGTCGGCGAGAAGGCTGGACAGCTCGACCACTGCTTCCATCGCGAAGGTGAGTCCCGCGATGAACGAGATCTTGTGGGCCACTGCCTCGTGCTTGCCGATCGGCACTCCCCACTGGACGCGCTCGTTGGACCACTCGCGGACGATCTTGAGCGACAACTTTGCCGACGACGCGCACATGGCCGGAAGAGACAAGCGGCCTGTGTTCAGCGTGGAGAGCGCGACGCGCAGTCCGCGCCCTACGCCTCCGACGACGTTCTCCGCCGGGACGCGCACGTTCTCGAACTGAGTCACGCCGTTCTCGATGCCGCGCAACCCCATGAACTGGTTTCGGTGAACCACGGTGATTCCCGGGGACTTCGCCTCCACCACGAAGGCGGTGATTCCGCCGCGCTTGCCCTCTTGGGGCGGGACGACCGCCATGACGACGAGGAGGTCAGCGATCACGCCGTTGGTCGTCCACAGCTTGGTCCCGTTGATGACGTACTCCGACCCGTCCTCGGTGGGCACGGCGGACGCACTCATGCGTGCAGGGTCGCTGCCGACGTCGGGTTCGGTGAGCAGGAACGCGCTGATCTCGTCCTTGGCGACGCGAGGCAGGAAGCGCTTCTTCTGCTCCTCGGTCCCGAAGAGCTTGAGGGGTTGCGGAACTCCGATCGACTGATGGGCACTTAGCAACGTGCTGAGCGCCGAGTGCGCCGATCCCGCCAACTCGAGCGCTCGGTTGTAGTAGAGGTTCGACAGGCCGAGACCCCCGTAAGCCTCGTCGACCTTCATACCCAGTGCGCCCAGGTTGCACAGGCCCTTGACCACGTGCTCGGGGATCTTCGCTTCGCGCTCGATCTGAAGGGGGTCGACCTCCTCGCGCAGGAAGCGCTCGAGGTTCTCGAGGAACTCCTCTCCTTTCCGCCGCTGGTCGGCGGACGGCTGTGGATGCGGATGGATCAGATCGAGGCGGAGGTGGCCGAGGAAGAGCTCCTTGCCGAAGCTCGGCTTGGTCCACTCCTGCTCACGGGCTGCCTCGGCGACCTGACGAGCCTCCTTCTCGGTGACCGTGCTGGCGGGCTTCTCTGTGACGTCGCTCATGGTTGAGACCTCCCTCGGCTCAATCTTCGTACCCCGGGCGCTCGCATGCCAGCGCCTATGTGAACGTCTGCCGAGATCTCAGGGAAACTCCGTGTCCCAGGCCCGGCGTCGCATGGCTGTTCCGCCCTCCTGGCCGAACCCGAGCGAGCCGTAGAGCGGCTCGCCCTGGGGGGTCGCATGCAGCTCGACGATCGGTACACCCTGCTCGTTGCACCATTCGAGGAGCATCTTCATGACCAACGTGGCAAAGCCGAGCCGGCGGGCGTCGGGTTCGGTCGCAACCCATTGGACGTAGCCGACCCGACCACCCGGGTTGTTCGGGGTGGGCAGACGCTCGCTCACGACGACGGCTCCGCAAGCGATCAAGCGCCCGGAGGCGGATGCCGGACCCGCCTCCCGGTCGTCCACGACGACGGCCTGGACGTCGGTCCCGAGGCGCGCACCGAAGCTCTCCGCAGCCCGCCTCGCCCACACCGGGTCCCGCGAGTCGAGCCCCATCGACTCGTACATGATCGCCGCCAGCCGGACGACCTCCTTGGTGTCGTCCCTCGTCGCGAACCTCGCTCTCATGCGACGATCGTGCCACGACCACGGGGGGCCATTAGCGTTCGAGGTGATCGAGACCAGAAGGAAGGGAAGATGGCGTTCAGAGGATTGCAAGTTGCCGACAGCGACATGCACGTCATGGAACCCGCAGACCTTTGGCAGCGCTACATGGATCCCGCTTGGGAACACGCTGCTCCGGTAGGCCTGACGGAGATCGAACGCGACATGCGCGTCAGGGTGAAGAACGCATCGGTCCTGCGGTTGGGCCACCTGCGGCCGCGTGCGGCCGGCAGGCCGTGGACGCCGGCTCAGGACTCGGTCTTCGTCCACGCCGAGGAGCGGAACTGGGACGCCAAGTCACAGGTGATGGCCATGGACATGGAGCACCTCGACTCGACCGTCCTCTTCCCGAGCCGGGGGCTCTTCGTGCTGTCGTTGCAATCCTCGGATCACATCGGGCCCGACGGGCTCGAGGCCGAGCTCGCGTCGGCCATCGCGGGTGCGTACAACGACTGGATGGCCGATTTCGTCGCCGATTGCAACGCGCCCGGCCGGGTCTTCGGCGCCGCGATGCTCGCCCCTCACGACGTGGCGGGCGCGGTCGACGAATTGGCGCGCAACGTCGAACGGGGCTTCAAGGCAGGCTTCCTCGTCCCGGGGCTCGTAGACAACAAGCCATGGCACGATCCGAAGTACGACCCGCTCTGGAGGGAGGCGCAGCGCCTCGACGTCCCGGTCTGCTTCCATGGCGGCGGGACCACCTACCTCAAGCCGGACTTCGCCTTCAGTGAGCATCTCGACAAGCTGATGCTCTGGCACCCCTTCAACCAGCCGCTCGGGATCATGTTCGTCGTCACATGCCTGACGTCTGGTGGCGTCCTCGAGCGGTTCCCCGAGCTTCGCGTCGGCCTGCTCGAGGGCAACTGCTCGTGGGCTCCTTTCATGATGTACCGGCTCGACGAGCACTGGGAGTGGACGGGCAGTTACGAGGCACCCGAATTGCAGATGAAGCCCTCCGAGTACCTGCTGCGGAATTGCTATCTGTCCTGTGAGGCGGACGAGCTCACCGCCCGTCACTACTTCGAGGACTTCGGCGACGACAACGTCATCTTCTCGACCGACTATCCCCACGCAGACTCGAAGTTCCCGCATGCGACGGAGTCGTTCCTCGATCTTCCATTTGAGGACTCGACGAAGAAGAAGGTCCTCTGGGACAACTACGCCAAGCTCTACAAGGTGTAGCGATCGATCAGGCCTCCGGCCGAGGCGGCGGCAGGCGCAGTTGCGCGCCGCTCGCTCGCTCGGTCGCCTCGACGAGGTCGCTGATGTCGCGCGGACCCAGTCCCTGGGCCTTGGCGTAGACGAACATCTGGTGAACGGCGGACGCGACCGGGACGGGCACCCCGACCTCGCGGCCCACTTCGAGGATCAACCCTGCATCCTTGGCAGCGAGCTCGATGGCGAATTCCGAAGGCCTGCCTCTCTCGTTGATCTCCTCCACCCGACGCTCGAGGTACGAGTTGGCACCTCCGGAGAGCCGGACCATCTCGAGAAGGGTTCGAAGGTCCACGTCGCTCTTGGCGGCGAGCGCAAGCCCCTCGAGCGAGACCCACATCGTCGTGAAGGCCATCAGGGAGTTCACGAGCTTCCCTACGTTCCCGCTCCCCAGGGGGCCGAGGTGGAACGTCGCCCGGCCGATCGTGTCGAGCAGCGGGGTCACCTCACCGACGTGCTCGTCGGATCCGCCCACGATGAAGACGAGCATGCGTTTGCGGGCGCCCGGGGCCCCGCCCGTCAAAGGCGCCTCCACCAGATGGGCTCCCGCTCGTTCGAGCTTCTCTCCCACTGCGCGCACCGTCGACGGAGCGTTCGTGGTCAGGTCGACGAGCAACTTGCCGGTTCCGGCTGCACCTTCGAGCCACTCGGCTGCGACGGCCTCCACGATCGCCGGCGACGGAAGCGAAAGAAAGGTCAGCTCCGTTGCCGACGCGACTTCGGCGGCGTCGCTCGCAGCACGCGCTCCGAGCTCGACCATCTTCTCGACGCGGGTGGGATCGAGGTCCAGGACCGTAAGCTCGTGGCCGTCGGAGAGGAGGTTCGCGCAGATTCCGGCTCCGATGTTCCCGAGGCCGATGAACCCGATGCTCCTCGAGCCGACGGCGGGTTCCGGGGTCGTCACGGTGCCTCGAAGACGATCTTGCCGAAGAGGTCCCCCTGGATCATCGCCTCGAAACCTTCGCGTGCGTCGGTGAGTGGAAGGACTCGGTCGATGGGAGGGCGCACCCCCGAGACCTCGCAGAGGGCTGCCAGCGAGGAGAGCTCCTGGCGGTTTCCCATCGTCGATCCCACCACGCGCAGCTGGAGGAAGAAGATCCGAGTGAGCTCTGCGGGAGGGGAGTTCCCACTCGTGGCCCCACAGGTCACGAGCGTGCCGCCGGGTTTGAGCGACTTGACCGAGTGCGCCCACGTCGCCTCGCCCACGGTCTCCATGACGGCGTCCACGCGCTCGGGCAGGCGCGCACCGGGCTCGAATGCCTTCTCTGCGCCGAGTTCCAGAGCCCGGGCGCGCTTCTCCTCGCTTCGGCTCGTGACCCAGATCCGGAACCCGGTGGCAGCTCCCAGGATCACGAGCGCGGTAGCGACACCACCTCCGGCGCCTTGGACAAGGACGGTCCCCCCTGGCTTCACCCCGCTGTTGGTGAAGAGCATTCGGTAGGCGGTGAGCCACGCCGTGGGAAGGCAGGCGGCTTCCTCGAACGACAGCGCGGCGGGCTTCGGTATCAGGTTCCTTCGGGGAACCGCGACCGTCTCGGCGAACGTGCCGTCGTGAACCTCGGAGAGGAGGCTCCGGCGCGGGTCGAGGGTCTCGTCACCCGCCCACCCCTCGCTCGCGATGACGCTGTGGACGATCACATCGTTGCCGTCCTCGTCGATCCCCGCCGCGTCGCAACCGAGGATCATCGGAAGGCGATCCTCGTCGATACCGACTCCGCGCAGGGTCCACACGTCGTGGTGGTTGAGTGAGGCGGCGCGGACCCTGACGGTCGTCCAGCCTTCGGGAGGCTTCGGCTCGGGATGCTCACCCACGACGAGACCACCGAGCGGATCGTCACGGGAGATGGTTTTGGCGCTTACGGCGAGCAAGGCCGTCAACATATCAACGCTCTTCAGGAGCTCCCAAGCTCGAGAGCGCTCAAGAAAGCGAGCCCAGCCGTTTCGTGGCCAGGGTCCGCAGCTCGTCGACGCGGATCTTCGAGTTGCCGGTCAGGACCAGCTCGTCCTCGCTGAAGAAGATCACGTGTCGCGGCAGCTTGTACGAAGCCAGCTTCCCTCGGAGGAAGTCGCGCACGCCCTCCTCGGTCACCTCGGATCCCGGCCGGGACACTGCACAGACGACGACGACCTGGTCCATCGTCGGATGAGGGACCCCGACCGCCAGGGCGCTCTGGAGATCCGGGTGGAACAGAAGCTCGTTCTCGATCTCGACGGGGGAGACGTTCGCACCACCGGTCTTGATCAAGTCGCTGCTGCGCCCCACCCAGTGCAGGTGGCCCTTTTCGTCCACGAACCCGGCATCTCCCGTGGCGAAGAACCCGTCTTCGTCGAACACGGCTTCGGGGGCGACCTTGAGGTACCCCTTCATGAGCGTGGGCCCTTTCAACCTGATCTCGCCCTCGACACCCGCGGGCTGGACCTCACCGCTGTCGGCGTCGACGATCCGAAGGGCGTTACCGGGAAGGATCGCCCCCTCGTGCCCCACACGCTCGGCCGACGGGGTGTCGGCGGGAACAGAGGTGACGATCGTGAAGGTCTCTGTGAGCCCGTATGCGGCGCGCGGGCTCCAGGAGTCGTCCGCGTTAACAGTGGGATGCCTTCCAAGCGCGCTGAACGACTCGGCGTGGCGGATCGACGAGAGATCCCGGCTCGCCCAGTCGGGATCTCCCTCCAAAGCGGCCTGCTGGTGCGGCCAGGCGAACGGAGTCGTCACTCGCTCGCGTTCGATGATCGCGAGGGCTTCGCCGGGATCGAAGAGCTCCTGCAGCACGAGACAGCCACCGGCGGCGAGCGTCGCGCCCATGACCATGCAGAATCCCGCAGTCCAGAAGAACGGATACGCGCTCCAGACGCGCACCGTGGGGTCGGTTCCGAGGTGCCGCGTGAACCGCCAGCTCTGAAGCGCTGCCGCTCGATGAGCATGAAGCACTCCCTTCGGCCGTCCTGTCGACCCGGAGGTGTAGATCACGAGCGCGTCGTCGTAGGGCGAGACCTCGCTGATTCGCTCGTCCAAGGTCCGGTCGTCCACGTAGGCGGCCCCGGCGAGGAAGCTCGCGAATTCCTCCGTTCCAAAGCAGAGGCGCCTCGCCAGGTACGGAAGCGAAGGAGCGATGCTCCGAAGCTGCTCGTCGTAGGCGTGGTGCGAGAGGCGCTCCTGATGGACGAGGATCGCCGTGTCGGAGTGGCGCAGCACGTGCTCGATCTCCGGCGCCTCGAAAAGGGTGTTCACCGGCACGAGCACCGACCCGGTCATGGCGGTCCCGAAGGCACCTGCCACCCACTCGGGTCGGTTTCCCATGAGCAGGGCCACACGGGTGCCCTTCCCGGCTCCGGCCGCGATCAGCGCCTTTGCGAACAGCCGAGAGCGTGCGAGCAGCTCCCCGTAGCTCCAGCGCTCGGTTGTCTCGCCGGCGCGGGAGAAGCAGAGCGCCTCGCGTTCCGAATGCAGCGATGCGACGTCTTGGAGCAGCTGGCCGAGGGTCAGTGCCCCGACACCGGGCTCGGTCTCGGTCGGTGGTCCGAAGAAGGTGGGCACCTTTGGCTCCGATTTCTCCTAGGCCCCTGTTGCCCGGCTCAGTCGGGCAGCTCCACCTCGACAGGGCCTTTCGCCATGACCGAACCGTCCTGGTTGGTCATAGTCACCTCGAGGGTCGCGACGGCGGTCCCAAGCGTCGGGTCGCGACGAGTGGCCGACACCTCCGCGTCGATGAGGGTCAGATCGCCGTCGAACGCCGGGAAGCGGTACTGCACCGCGGAGTGGCGCACGAAGCCCCGGTCTCCGGCCCACGCGGCCACGTAGTCGAGCACCCATGCGCCCATCGAGGCTCCGTAACCGTATCCCCGCGGCATGCCGATGAGACGTTCATGCTCCTCGTCGGTGTGCCCCCGACTCGGGCCGTGGTACAGACCGTCCCCTAGCTCGGGGTCCTCCTTGGCTCCTTCGAGATCGCGGTCCATCTCCTCGAGCCAACCTGCCTCGGTCAGGTGGTCGGGACCTTCGTGGATCGACGATCCCCAGACCGTGAAGATGTAGCCGCGCCACTCCGACGCCAGGCTCGGCAACGAGTGCGGTCCGATGGGTCGCGTCGGCAGGCGCTGGCCGACCTCGAGGCTCTCGAGCGCGGGGCTCTGCCTCCTGGACTGGGTGCGAATCCAGTCGCGGCGTTGGGCCTCGATCGTCACGAGACGCTCCTCGGTCCAGATCGGCCTCGGCGCGGCCTGCTCGAAGAAGCCCCGATCTCTTGCGACGTCCGCTCGGTATCGCACGGCGGTCGACCATTGCTTGGCCACCTGGTCGCCGCGTTGGTTCACGTAGACCGTCTCACCTCGAGAGAACATCGTCGGTCCGGCGAACTTCGTCTCCGACACCTTATAGTCGACGAACCTCCTACGCATGTCCAGCAGGTCGCCGGGGTAGATGCGCGGTCCGTTGAACCACCATTCGTCCCCGCCGAAGATCATGTGGGTACCCGGGATATTGCCGACGATGGCCGGTCCTGCGCCGTGTCCGACGTCGCAGCAGATGGTGAACGACTGGGGAGCGACGATCCGCCCGAAGACGCTTTCGGCTGCGACCTCCTCGTCGAAGTGCAGCGGGTTCGGATACGCCATCGCCTGCACCCACCGGCGGATGTCGGTGACCGTCACCGGTTCCTTGAGCCGGCCCCCACCGACAGGCTTGCCGACGTAGCGGTCGACGTCGGAAGTGTCGAACTCGATGGTCTTCTCGGTCTGCGTCATGGGACCCCTCCCTCCGACAGCGAAATCCTGACACAGACGTCAGTGTCGTGCCGGTGACGCGTCTTGTGATAGTCCCTGTCTGTGGCCGGGTACAGCGGGACGCCACTTCCGACGAAGCTCGGCATAAGAGAGGGCTCGTCGGTAGCGGTCTTGTACGCCCCGACGGACCTGGTCTTCGACCTCCCTCAGGGTGTGGCGGTGAAGCGTCGCGCGCAGGGCAAGGCGGACGTCGTCTTGGCCTTTTTCGTCCGGCGAGCAGATCTCGAGCGTCGCTTCGACACCCTCGAGGGAATGGTCTACCCAGACGGCGGTCTTTGGATCGCCTGGCCCAAGCGCTCCTCCGGCGTCGAAACCGACATCACCGACGCAGTGGTCAGGGACGTGGCCCTGCCTCGAGGTCTCGTCGACAACAAGGTCTGCGCGGTGGACGCCACGTGGACGGGTCTCCGGCTCGTCTGGCGCCTCGAGCGCCGTGGCGAGTCGGGGCGTCGATTTGCTAGATCGTCGCCGAGCTCCACCAAGATGCCGGCCATGCC
>Ga0116215_1000207_pt1 | contig 48311 bp, 41 predicted proteins | sample Sb_taG_7_FD_89698 | JGI IMG/M metagenome (GOLD analysis project Ga0116215, IMG submission 89698) | Peat soil microbial communities from Weissenstadt, Germany - Sb_50d_2_FS metaG | ecosystem: Environmental > Terrestrial > Soil > Wetlands > Peat | place: Germany: Weissenstadt | collected 2010-09-21
CTCCCGGGGGGGCGACTTCTCCCGGGGGGGCGACCTCTCCCGGGGGGGCGACCTCTCCCGAGGGGGTGGCAGCTCCCGTGTGGGCCGTCTCTCACGCATTGGCGGCCTCTCCGAAGTCCGCGGCCTCCGGCACGCGAGCGTCGATCGTCTCCGAACCCGCGGCCTGGCCCGAGCCGGTGGTCGCGCCCGCGCTGGCGAGCGCGGCAGAGATCGAGATTCGCGACGAACGGGGCGCGATCGGGCCGACGGCGTGGATCGGGTCGATTGGCCGCCAACTCGAGCAGTTCGAGCGGGACGGGCTTCCGTTTGCGGTGCTGCTGGTTGAGCTCCTGGAGATCGAGCGCATGCGCTGCGACGCAGCTGCCGAGGAGCTTTCGGTGCTCGCCGAGCACTTGGAGCGCGCGCTGGCGGCCGAGCTCGACTCATCGTGGAGCTCGCTCACGAGCGAGCGGCCGGGCAGATATTGGCTTGTGCTGCCGCGCACCGACCCGATGGCAGCGCGCGAGCTGGTCGAGCGCCTCACCCGTGCGCTGTCCTCGCGCGGCCAGGAGCGTGGGCCGGCGCTCGAAGCGGCGATCGGCCTCGCTGTCTGTCCCGATGATGGACGGGCGCCAGCCGCGCTGGCCGCACACGCGGATGTGGGGCTCTACGCCGCGCGCTCGACGTTGCGCGTGTCAGCCGGCGAGCGCGCCGCCCGCGCTGACGGCCCCTGAGGCGCCGGGCGGCAGGCCGAGCGTGGGCGTGTTCGGCGCCTTGCCCACGATGCGCGTCTTGATGCGCACGGTCTCTGTGATGCCGAGTGCTTCCGCGGCGCCCGCGGTCAGATCCCAATCCGCGCCGTGGCTGTAAGGACCGCGGTCGAGTACCGGCACGGTCAGGCTGTGGCCGTCGTAGGTAACGCTCACCAGCGTGCCGCACGGAAGCGTGCGGTTGGCCACGCCCACCACCAGCGGCGTCAGCGTCTGGCCGCACGCCGTCTGCTTGCCGTAAAAGCCAGGACCGAACCACGTGGCGACGGCGCCGGCGCGAACGCGTGCGTTCGCGCCGGGCGAGCCGGCCGAGGCCGATGCGCCACCGGTGTACGCGAACGCGCTCACAGCGGCGCTCGATGCGCACGCCAAGCCCGCAATCAGGGCGAGCACGGCCACGGTTGTCTTGACGTTCACTGACATCGACCTCGGGTGCCTACGGGGTGAGCTGACGGGCTCGCGCGGCATTCACATGCGGCGCTACGGTCCTGTCGGACCGATTCGCCCCAACGAACCGGTTGATCCGCATTGGGTCCCCCGCCTGCCACGACCTGAGTCGCGACAGCTCGGCGTTGCGCGGCAGTATACAGGGAGCTCAGGAGAGCGGCAGACGCGAAAGCGCGTCCTTGAGCAGGCGCTCGCCGGTCGAGAATCCCGTCTTTGCGAGCTCGCCGATGATCTCCGCGACCGACGCCACCAGCTCGGCGCCGCCCGGCGGGTGCACCGGCCCGGTCGCACGCTCGCCCTCGCACTCGAAGCCCTGTCTGGGGACGGGCGCGGCGGCGGCTGAGGCGCTCGCGGCGCGCCCTGACGAGCGCTGCACGCTCGTGCTGGCGCGCCCGGGGTTGCGTCCCGCGGCGGGTTTCCTCGGGGGGCTCGCCACACGCTGGCGTGCGCGCGGCGTCGGGCTGCTCTCAGCGCTGCGGCCGTTGGCCGTGGCGGGCACCTCCCGCGCGGCTGCCGCGGTGACCGCCGCCCTGCGCGCCGCCGTACGGCGCGGGCTCGCGTGCTGGGGGCGAGTGCGGGGGAGATTGGAGAGGACGCCCTGGCCCTCGCGTGGCTCGCTGTCGTTGGCGGGGCTCACGCGGACATCATTGCTTAACACGGGCGGTCGAGTAGGTCGGCATCCGGTCCAAGATCAGCCACGACGCGTTAGCATGGGTTCCTGCAGTAACCGAGTGGATCTGTAACGTCGGCAGGGTTGCGACCGTATGTCCGACGGAATAGGCGTTCTCAGCCATAATCCTGCGCGAGGCCCTCTCGCTTTCGGGTTGTCGATCTATGGAAGAAATGGAAACACGAATGTCAGTAGTCGAGCTGCAGGAGCTGGATGAGGTCAAGGGTCTGCTCGCCAAGGGTCAGCAGGTGGGGGTGCTCTCCTATGCGGAGATCACAAGAGCGATGTCCGAGCTCGATCTGGACGAGTCGGATGTAGAAGAGCTGCACGGCTTCTTCGAGCGTGCGGAGATCGAGCTCGTGGAGGACATCGACCCCGCGATCGCCGCCTCCGCGCAACTGGAGCGCGCACCCGACAAGCGCGGGCGGCGCAAAGCCAAAACCGCGCTCGACCTGAAGCCGGACATGACGACCGACTCGCTGCAGCTGTTCCTCAAGGACATCGGCAAGGTTCGCCTGCTCACCGCCCAGGAGGAGGTCGATCTGGCCAAGCGCATCGAGCGCGGTGATCTGGATGCTAAGCAGAAGATGGTCGAGTCCAACCTGCGCCTGGTCGTCTCGATCGCCAAGAACTACCGCAACCAGGGGCTGCCGTTCCTCGACCTGATCCAGGAGGGCACGCTCGGCCTCGTGCGCGCCGCCGAGAAGTTCGACTACCGCAAGGGCTTCAAGTTCTCCACCTACGCCACCTGGTGGATCCGCCAGGCGATCGCCCGCGCGCTCGCCGACAAGGCGCGCACGATCCGCATCCCCGTGCACGTCGTGGAGAAGCTCAACAAGATCGGCCGCGCCGAGCGCAAGCTCGTCACCGAGCTCGGGCGCGAGCCAACCGCCGATGAGATCGCCGAGGTGACCGGGATCGATCCCGAGGAGGTCGACTCGATCAAGCGCTCAGCGCAGGCGCCCGTCTCGCTCGAGAAGCCCGTCGGCGACGAGGAGGAGTCGGAGTTCGGCCAGTTCATCGCCGACGAGCGCGCCGAGTCCCCGTACGAGCGCGCCGCCGAGATCCTCACCAAGGAGGCTCTGCGCGAGGCCCTGGAGAACCTCTCCTACCGCGAACGGCGCGTGCTCGAGCTGCGCTACGGCCTCGGCGGCGAGCACCCGCGTACGCTCGACGAGGTCGGGCGCACGTTCAACGTCACGCGCGAGCGCATCCGCCAGATCGAGAACCAGTCGCTGAAGAAGCTGCAAAGCCTCGCAGAGGCCCAAAAGCTCCGCGACGTCGCCTGACGGGCGCCCCGTCCATCACTGCTGGCGGCATTCAAGCCCCGCAGCGGGGTTGCCGATCAGGAGGGCATGTTCGACGTCAATGCTGCTCTGCGTGAGCTCGTCGCGAAGGGCGGCTCCGATCTGCACCTGAAGGTCGGCTCCGCACCGCTGTACCGCGTCAACGGCGAGCTGGGGCTCGACCAGAGCGTGCAGCCGCTCACCGCGCAGGACACCGAGGGGGCGCTTAGGACGCTGCTGAGCGACGACGCCAAGCTCGCCGAATACGCGCAGGAGCACGAGGTCGACTTCTCGTTTGAAATCCCCGAAGTCGCGCGCTACAGGGTCAACGCGTTCCAGCAGCGCGGGGTGATCTCGATGGCCTGCCGCGCGATTCCCCACCACATCAGCACGATCGAAGAACTGTCGCTGCCGCCGGTGGTTCGCGAACTGGCCGAGGAGGAGCGCGGGATCGTGCTGCTGACGGGCACCACCGGCTCGGGCAAGTCGACCACGCTCGCGGCGATGATCGACCACATGAACCACACGATGAGCAAGCACATCGTCACGATCGAGGACCCGATCGAGTTCGTGCACGGCGACCTGCGCTCGGTCATCAACCAGCGCGAGGTCGGCATGGACACCGCCTCGTTCAAGCGCGCGCTGCGCCGGGTGCTGCGCCAGGACCCCGACGTGATCCTCGTCGGCGAGATGCGCGACGAGGAGACCGTGCAGACGGCGCTGTCAGCGGCCGAGACCGGGCACCTGGTCCTGTCGACCATCCACACCGTCGACGCGACCGAGTCCATCAACCGCATGCTCGACTTCTTCCCCCCGCATCAGCACGCGCAGGCGCGCAGCATGATCGCCGGCACCGTCAAGGGCGTCATCTCCCAGCGACTGGTCCCAGGCGCCGATGGCGGGCGCGTGGCCGTGTGCGAGATCCTGCGCATGACCGGACGCGTGCGCGACATGATCATCGACCCCTCCCAGACGGGCAAGCTGGTCGAGGTGATCACCACCGGCGGCTACTACGGAATGCAGACCTTCGACCAGGCCCTGTTCGGGCACGTCAAGGCCGGGCGCGTGACCTTCGAGGACGCCATGCACGTCGCCTCCAGCCCGCACGACTTCAAGCTGCTCATGCAGGCCGACGGTCGCCGCGGCACCACGATGGAGGACGTCGCCTCCGCGCAGGCCAACCGCGAGGCGGCGGAGCCCAAACCGTCGCTCAACGCCGCGTAGCGACGCACCCGCTCCGCCTCGCGAGCGGACCATGTGTCGCCTCGCGAACGCGGTATAATCGTAGTTATACAGGGATGACGATGCGTGTGTGCCGTGCTCTGCCTCGCGCGCGAACCGGGTGGATCCCTCGCGACGACGAATGCGGTATAGCCATAGTTATACAGCAGGCGCAAGCGAACACGAGCCCAGCGCCGCTCCCAACACTTCATTTGGTAAAGTAAAGGTTGAAATGCCCGCCGATGAGACAGTGTGTCCAGTCTGCATGACCGCGGAAATCGTGTGCGGGAAGTGGACGCTGCTGCTCGTTCGCGACCTGGCCGAGGGTTGCTCGCGTTTTTGTGAGCTCGAACGCTCGCTCGCCGGCATCAGCCCGCGCACGCTGTCGCTGCGGCTGCGCGCGCTTGAGGAGGAGGGGATCGTCGAGCGTCACACCTTCCCCGAGGTGCCGCCGCGCGTCGAGTACGCGCTCACCGAGAAGGGGCGCGCACTGCTGCCGATCATCGAGGATATGCGCGCCTACGGTGAAGAGTGGCTGGGAATGGCCGATCAGTCGTGGCGCAGCACGGTGTTCGCGTCGGCCGTGCCCGCGACGCGATAGCCAAGCGGCGCGAGGTTCTCGGCCAGCCAGCTCTCCGGGGGCGGCGTCTCGAGCACGAGCAAGGGTAGCCAGCGCGCGATCGTGCGCATCGCGCCCGCCAACGCCTGTTGCTCATGACCCTCGACGTCGAGCTGGATCACCGCCACGCGCCGGTCGCCGTCGAGCGCCTCGTCGACTGCCACGAGGTTGACCTCCTCGCCGCCCTGTCCGTCGGCTGGCTGTCGATCTGATATCAGGTGACTGCCGCCGCCCAGCGGCTTGCCGGTCGGGCCCTTCGTGGCCAGCAGCGCGCTGCCGGCGTGAACGTCAAGCCCAGCGTGCGTCAGCGTCACGTTGTGCAGATCGTTGAGCATCACGGTCACGCGAGCACATTCGTAATTCTCGCGGTTGGGCTCAAACGCCCACACACGCGCGCCCGCCGCACGCGAATGCGCCAGCGCGGGAATGAAGTCGCCGAAGAACGTGCCCGCGTGCACGATGTCGCCGCCGGGGTCGGTGCCACGCAGCAGATCGAGCGTCTCACGCTCCCACACGCGCGATTCACAAATCGCCTGCGCCACCGGTCGGCGCAGCGACGATCGCGGCACGCAGTAGGTCCCATGCTCGTTGCTCGCAACGACTGACTCAGGTGCGTCCGCCGGCAAGCTGACACCATCAGGCTGGCGCACATCGCCCGCGCCGGCCGCGCCCGTCGCGCGTGCTCCCGCTGCTCCTCGCCCGCGAACCAGGCGCCTCAAACGGCGCTTGATCTTGGCGGTGGAACGTAAAAAACGGCCCGTAGAGCCATGGTATGATCGCTCGGTGAAGATCGTCGCGATGATACAAACGTACAACGAGCAGCGCTTTATCGGCGACTGCCTCGATCATCTCGCCGAGCACGGAATCTCGGCGTATCTGGTGGACAACGAATCGAGCGACGACACAGTCGCGATCGCCGAACGCCGGCTGTCTGCCAACCTGATCGGAATCGAGACGCTCGAGCGTAGCGGGCACTTCGCGCTGCAAACTCAGCTCGAGCGCAAGGAGCAGCTCGCGCAGACTCTCGACGCGGATTGGCTGATTCATCTCGATGCCGATGAATTCCGGGTGTCTCCCGATCGCGGACGCTCGCTCTCGCAGGCGATTGAAGAGATCGACGAGGCGGGCTTCAACGCGGTGAACTTCCTCGAGTTCACATTCGTGCCCACGCGCGAGCAGCCCGACCACGATCACCCCGATTTTCTACGAACGATGCGCTCTTACTATCCGGTGCTGCCGCGCTTCCCACACCGACTGAACGCGTGGAAGCGTCAGGACGGTCCGGTGGAGTTGACACATTCAGGCGGCCACATTGTCAACTTCCCGGGCTTGAACATGGCGCCGCGCTCGCTGTATGCGCGCCATTACCTGTTCCTGAGCGTGTCCTACGCGTCGCGTAAGTTCGGTCCCCAGCGCTACGCGCCCGACGAGCTCACGCGTGGCATGCATCGCTGGCGCTCGCGGCTGACTCCCGCGACGATCGAGCTCCCCTCCGAACGCGACCTGCGCACGTACGTCGCCGATCATCTGCTCGATCCCTCCAGCCCGTTCACCCACACCGCGGACGTGGTGGGCCAGTCGGCCAAGTACCCCACCGCCAAGCGCAAGTCACTGCGCCGCCGCTCAGCGCGCCTGCTCAAGCGCGCCGCCAGGCGCACCGGCCTGCAGCCGCAGGCGCGCAGCGGCAGCTGACGCAGGTGTGGCAGCTGAAGCACGAGCGCCGTCAGTCGATCTGCTCATAGCCCCACAGGCTCACCAGGTCTCGATCGAGGTATTCGCTGAGCGCGACCACCTCTGGCTTGTAGCGCCGGCGCAGCTCGAGCATCACGCTCTCGTCGGGGGGCGGCGGCGCGGCGGTGACGATGCGCTCGCGCACCGTGCGATTCACACGGCGGCGCAGCCTACGCGTGGTCAGCGTCTTGATCGTTGCCTTGGTCGATCGCGCGAGCGGGCTCTCCCCGCTGCGCAGCGAGCGCAGCAGGTGTTTCGCGCGCCACGAGCGCACCGTGCGCGTGGTCACGTTCACGCTCGTCGTGTCGATCGGCGCGCCGTCGTCCACGCCGAGGAACTGCATCACCGTGCGCAGCGTCGCGTCGTTGTCACGGTGAAAGTCCTCATACACCAGCACGAGCATCCGCTCGCGCGAGAAGTGCTCGCCGTAGCGGCGCAGCTGCTCGACGTAGCGAACGTGATCCGAGTACTGCAGCAGCTGCGGCCGGTGTGAGTGGCCGGGGATCTGCCTGCCCTCGCGGCGAGCGTCCTCCATTGAGATCGCAGTGCGCAGGTCCTGCTCTGCCTCGATCCCCCAGCGCAGGAACATCAGGTGCATCGAGCGCAGGAAGCTCGCTGGCTCGCGCACGATCGCGATGATGCGCGCATCCGGGGCCAGCTGCGCGATCCGCTGCGCGGCGGTCGCAGACCAGAGGTAGAACGTCGACGCCTCGCCGACGCGCTGCTCGGCCCTAGCTCCCTCGAACAGCGCCAGATAATCATCCAGCGTACGCGGATATCCAAGCTCGCGCCGCTCGCCCGCGTGCTCGGGGGCAGGAGCCATGTCGCTGGCCAGGAAGCGCGGCTCCTTCAGGTCGGGCATGTAGATCTGCGGGTGCGTGCGCAGCATCTCGTACAGCGCGGTCGTCCCCGTCTTCGGTGAACCCACGATGAAGAAATCGGGCACCCGCCTGCCAGACGCGCGCGCCGGCGCCTGCGACTCCGCCGAGGTTGCCATGACCCGAGGGTACACGCAGCGTGCCAGCACGGGTGCGGCAGGAGTTCGCACGCCCAGCGCGAACTGACCGCACCTATGCGTTCACTGCAGCTGCACGCGGCGCTGACTGAGTTCATCGAGGCTGCGGGCACTCACCTGCACGCGCAGGTCGCCGCCGGCGCGGAAGTCCAGTTCGAGCTCGAGCCCCAGCGCGCGCGTGCTGGCTCGCGCCGTGCGAGCGGGCCCACCCTGTACGCGTACCGGGCGCTCACTGGGGAGTTCATCGCGGCGCGCGTGGGAGAACTCGAGCGCCTGCCGAGCCACGGCGAGGCGGCAGCGCTGCTGGAGGGCTTCGAGGGGCTGGAACGCTACGTGGCGAGCATGGGAGCGGAGTCATCGCCGGGCGATGTGCGCGCGCGTGTGCGCGCCGCGATCAGAGAGCTCCTGCGCGACGTGTTCGCGGAACAGACGGACTTTGAAGTGCGCCCCGAGCGGCTGCACGCGGCGCTCGATCGGCTCGAGCGCTCAGCGGCGCTCGCCGGCCGCTGCGAGACCACGCTTCTCGCCACCCTGCACGGCCTCACGATCAGCTCGACCGAGCTTCCCATCACGCGGGGCCTGATGATCGCTCAGCCGCACGCGCTAGAAGGGCTCCCCGAGGGGGCGCTCGCCGGCGGGGCCGAGGCGGACGGCGGGCATCTGGTCGTCGCGCTCGCCGCCGGCGAGGACGACTCCACGGCTGCGCTCGTCAGAGGCCGTGCGGTGCTGCAGGAGCTGCTGCGCGCGCTGCGGCTGTTCGGCGATCAGCGCGTGACGCTCGGCGCGCTCGCGTGGGTTCGCGTGGGCGGGGGCACGTGGCAGTCGCTGGCGCTTGGCGAAGGCGGGCGTCCCTACGGGATGCTCGTGGTGAGGAGCGAGCAGGAGGACGAGCTGCGCGCCTTCTGCAACCTCGTCTCGCGGCGCGCACCGCACGGCAACGAGCTCGCGTGGGCGCTCGGACGCTTTGAGCTCGGCTGCGCGCGCGAGAGCTCGCTGGAGGCGCTCACCGACCATCTGTTGGGGCTGCGCGCGCTGCTCGAGCCGGAGGGTCCGGCCAGCGGACTGCTGCCGGGGCGCCTGGCCGCGCTGTGCGCAACGCCCGAGCGCCGCATGCAGCTGACCGAGCGCACGATCGCCGCGCTGGCGCTCGAGCGCGACGTGGTCAGCGGCGCCGTCTCGCCGCACGCAGGCCTCGAGGAGCTGGCGCGCGAGATGGCGAACCACCTGCGCGCACTGCTCAGAGATGTCATCTGCGGTCATCTGGACGTCGACCTCGTCAGCCTCGCCGACCAGCTGCTGCTGGCGCCCGTGGCCAACGCCGATGAGACCGTTCCCGCGCAGGCCTCAGCCGAACAGATGCTCGGCGATACGAGCCAATCCCAGGAGATCCTGGACATCTTCATCTAGCCGCGGCACGACGATCGGCTCGTGCTCGCTCGCCAGCGCGGGCAGGTGCGCGATCGTGTCCCGGTCGCGGCGCGCGAGCACGTCGAAGTCAGCGAGGTTGGCCGCCACGCGACCAGCCAGCTGCTCGCCCAGAGCGGGGGCGAGTGACGCGGCCAGATCGTCTGCGCAGAGGCCGTGCAGGTGATAGGCGTTCACGCGGTTGACGATCAGCTCGCCGACCGGCATGCCCGCATGCGTCAGCCGATCGGCGAGAAAGGCCGCCTCGTGGGCTGGCTCGGGCTCGGGCGAGGTGACGATCACGAACGCCGTGTGCTCGGCGCGCAGCAGCGCTGAGACGCTGCGCGTGCGCTCGCCGAAGCCGTCGGTCACCCCGGCAAGCGAGCGGAAGAAGCGCGAGAGCTCGGCCAGCATGTCCACGCCGGTGACGCGCGCGAAGATCGCGAACACCAGGGCTGTGCCCCGTCCGAACAGGCGTGCGGTCAGTCCACCAGGCACGAGGAACACCTGCAGCGCGCGCCCTTCCAGGAACCCGAGCATGCGGTTGGGGGCGTCGAGGAAGTCAAGCGCGTTGCGCGACGGTGGAGTGTCGAGCACGATCACATCAAAATCGTGCTCCTCGTACAGCTCGTATAGCTTCGCGATCGCGCTCAGCTCGTGCGAGCCCGCGATCGCCGTCGAGAGCTCGCGGTAGACGGAGTTGGCGAGGATCTCCTCGCGTGCTCGCTCGTCGGGCGCGAGATGTGCGATCAGCTCGTCGAACGTGCGCTTGGCGTCGAGCATCATCGCCCAAAGCTCGCCCTTCATCGCGACGCCTGCCGCGTCCAGCGCCTGCGGCTGGATTCGCTGGGGCTCGGAGGGCAGCTCCGCGAGGCCGAGCGCGGCGGCCAGCCGCTTGGCCGGGTCGATCGTCACCACCGCCACCTTGCGCCCGCGGGCGGCCAATCCGAGCGCGAGCGCCGCCGCGGTGGTCGTCTTGCCAACTCCGCCCGCGCCCACGCACACCAGCACCCGCTTGTCGCTCACGCGGGCGGCCAGGCCTCCGGGGCGCGCGGCGCTCGAGGGGGGGCTGCTCGGGGTATCAGGGCCACTCGGGCCGCGAGCGCTCCGAGTGTCGGCCATACCTGGATCGTAGTTGGGGTCCGCGATCGTGCAGGAATCCCCCCGCTCTATGCGAATACCCACCGGACGGCTTTCCGGCGATCGAGCATCGGAGTGAGTGTGGAAGGCAGGGCCAAGGTCATCGCGTTCGCCAACCAGAAGGGCGGCGTGGCCAAGACGACGACGACGCTCAACCTCGCCGCGGCATTCGCGGAGGAGGGCCACCGCGTGCTGTGCGTGGACATGGACCCGCAGGGCAACCTGACGATGTCCCAGGGGATCGACCCGGACACGCTCGACAAATCCATGTACGACGTGCTCGTGCACAAAGTCTCCATTCGCGAGGTGATCCGCAAGCGCGAGATCGACGTGGCGTGTGCGTCGATCGATCTCGCCGGCGCGGAGATCGCGATGTCGACGATGATCGGCCGCGAGCGCTCGCTGCAGAAGGCGTTCGAGCCGATCCGCGAGGACTACGACTTCATCTGCATCGACACGCCGCCGAGTCTCGGCCTGCTCACGATCAACGCGCTGACGGCGGCCGACAAGGTGATCGTCCCCGTGCAGTGCGAGTATCTGTCGATGCGTGGGCTCATCCAGCTCCAGAACACGCTCGCGATGATCCGTGAGAATCTCAACCCGGCCGTCGACATCGAGGGTATCCTGCCGACGTTGGTGGACTCGCGTACGATCCACGCCAAGGAGGCGATCGAGATCCTCGAGGAAAACTTCGGCGATCGCGTGTTCGCCTCGCGTATTCGCAAGACTGTCCGCTTCGCCGAGGCGCCCGTGAAGGGCATGTCGGTGCTCAAGTACGAGCCCGATGGTGTCGCGGCGCAGTCCTACCGCCAACTCGCGCAGGAGGTGCTCACCAATGGACAACGCTAGACGAGCGAGCATGCGCGAGGGTCCGCTGGCGGCGCTGTTTCGCAAGACCGAAGAGGCCGACGGCGCAACACCTGGCGCTCCGACACCGCGAGCGCAGAGCACGGCACAGCAGGAGCTCGAGCGCGAGCCGGGTGTGCCTCTGACCGATCCCCGCGAGAGTGGGCTGCCCCATCCGGCGCTCGGTGCCTCCGCGCCGGCTCTGCCCACCGAGGAGGTGCGCGTCCCCTCCCCGCAGGAGCGCCTGCGCCACGCTTTCTCCTCCGAGCTGCCCGAGAACGCGCTGGCCCGCCCGCACGAGACGATCGAGCGGGCCGACACGCTCACGGACAGGCCGGCCGGCGGCCGGCTGGAGATGGACGCGTACGTGGGCGGCCACGCGCTTGCGATCGGCTCGTCCTCCCTTGTCGGACAGCCGGTGATTCGCGTGGTGGGCGTCGGTGGGGCGGGCGTGAACGCGGTCAACCGCATGGTCGAGGCGGAGGTCGAGGGCATCGAGTTCGTCGCCGTGAACACCGATATGCAGTCGCTGCAGCAGTCCACGGCGGACATCACGCTGCACATCGGCGCCGAGCTCACGCGCGGGCTGGGCTCGGGCTCGGACGCGAACGTCGGGCGCCAGGCGGCGATGGAGGACTACGACCGCGTGAAGGCCCTGTTGAAGGGGTCGGACATGATCTTCATCGCCGCCGGCGCGGGCGGCGGCACCGGCACGGGCGCCGCGCCGGTGATCGCGCGCATCTCACGCGAAGTGGGGGCGCTGACGGTGGGGATCATCACCAGGCCGTTCGGCTTCGAGGGTACGCGCCGCAGCGAGCAGGCCGAGCGCGGCGTGGGCGCGCTCGCGGAAGAGGTCGACACGCTGATCGTCGTCCCCAACAACCGCCTGCTGTCGGTGCTCGACAAGCAGACCTCGATCGTCGAGGCGTTCCGCGTGGCCGACGACGTGCTACGCCAGGGCGTGCAGGGGATCTCCGACCTCGTGACCCTCCCCGGCCTCATCAACCTCGACTTCGCGGACGTGCGCACGATCATGAGCGATGCCGGAAACGCGCTGCTCGGGATCGGCATGGGCGTGGGCGAGCAGCGCGCAATGGAGGCCGCGCAGCAGGCGGTCTCCTCGCCGCTTCTTGAAACCTCGATGGAGGGAGCGAGATCGATCCTGCTATCGATCACCGGCGGCGCCAATCTGTCGCTGTGGGAGGTCAACGAGGCCGCCAAGTCGGTCTCCGCGGCCGCGCACCCAGACGCGAACATCATCTTCGGCGCGATGGTCGACGAGAAGCTCGACGAGCAGGTGTGGGTGACCGTGGTCGCCACCGGCTACGGCGACGAGGGCAGGCGCAAGAGCGTCAGCCGCTTCAAAGAGCCGGCCACCACGGGAGAGGTGAGGGCTCAGCGGGCAGCGCCCGCGCGGCCGAGCCGAGAGCCACGCCGCGGCGGCCTGGCCGTGGACGAACTCGAAGTACCAGAGTTCTTGCCTAATTTCTAACTCGCGCACGTCACCGACCATCGGTGCTGTGGTATCGCTCAGCCATGGGCGAAGCTGACAAGGGGGTCGTTGCGGCGGGGCATCCGCTGACCGCGCAGGCGGGGGCGCGGGTGCTGCGCGAAGGTGGCAACGCAGTCGACGCGGCGGTGGCGGCGATGCTCACGTCGTTTGTCACCGAGCCGTTGCTGACGGGACTGGGGGCGGGCGGCTACATGCTCGTGGCGGGCGGTGGGCTGGCTCCCAGCCTGCTGGACTTCTTCGTGCAGGCGCCCACGCGGACGGGAGACGGCTCGGAGGTCGAGCTGCTCGCGATCGACGTGTCCTTCGGGGACGCCGAGCAGGTGTTCTACATCGGTCCCGCCTCGTGCGGCGTGTACGGCGCACCGGCGGGCGTGTGCGAGGCGGTGCGCCGGTGGGGGACGGTGCCGTTGGAGGACCTCGCGGCGCCGGCGGCCGCGCTCGCACGCGAGGGCGTGGCGCTGAACGCCAGCCAGGCGTACGTGGCGGAGATTCTCATCGATCTGCTGACCTCCACGCCGGAGTGCGCCGCATTGTGGGCGCCCGGCGGGCGCCTGTTGCGCGAGGGCGGCGTGCTGCGCAACCCGGAGCTCGGGGACGTGCTGCTGCGCCTCGCGCAGGACGGCTCCGAGCCCTTCTACAGCGGCGATATCGCAACGGCTGTGTGTGAGTGGCTGGCGCTGCGCGGCGGCTCGCTGCGCGGCGAGGACCTCGCCGGCTACGAGGCGATCGAGCGCGAGCCGGTGAAGATCGGCTACCGCGACCGCGAGATCCTCACCAACCCGCCGCCGTCCGCCGGCGGCACGCTGCTCGCGTACGCCCTCGCGCTGCTGGATCGCGGCCCCGCGCCGCCGACTCTGCACGCGGTCATCGACGCGATGGCCGCCGCGCAGGCCGAGCGCACGCCGGACTTCGTCGAAGGCCTCGACCAGACGGGATTCCTCGAGCACTTCATGGCATCCCGCCTGGGGTCCACGACGCACATCTCCGTGATCGACGCGCGCGGCTGCGCGTGCAGCGCGACGTGCACCAACGGCGAGGGCTCAGGAGTGGTGGTGCCGGGCACCGGCATGCACATCAACAACGTCATGGGCGAGGAGGACCTCAACCCGCTCGGCTTCCACCTGCACCCGGCCGGACGGCGGATGCCGAGCATGATGGCTCCGTCGGTGGTGATGCACGATGGCGAGGTCGAGCTGGTGCTCGGGAGCGCGGGCTCCAATCGCATTCGCTCCGCGCTGCTGCAGACGATCGTCGGCGTCGTCGATCATGGCATGCGCGTACGCGAGGCGGTGCAGGCGCCGCGCGTGCACTTCGAGGATGGCGTCGTGTTCGCCGAGCCGGGGATCGATCTGCGCGGGATCGACGTGGATGCACGCGTAGTGCGCTTCGGCTCGCTGAACCTGTTCTTCGGCGGCGTGCAGGCGGCGCTGCGCCGCGGCGCCGAGGTGTCCGGTGCGGGCGATCCCCGGCGCGGGGGCGTGGCGGTGAGCGCGTGAAGGCGGTGGTGGCGCTGTGTGCCTGCGCGAGCGCGATCTTCACGGCTGGCTGTGGGGGGGTGAGAGCGGCCGACCTGTTCATCGTCTACCGCAGCGGCTCAACGGCGCACGCGCGCCTGACGCTGCTGGTCAACGAAGAAGGCGGCGTGAGCTGCAACGGACATCAGGCGAATGTCAAGCTCAGCGACCCTGAGATCATCAAGGCGCGGGAAATTCAGGAAGAACTGGAAAAGCCGTCCTCGAGCCATCTGTCGCTGCCCGCGCGGGCCGGTTCCGTGCTCGACTACTTCGTGCGTGACGAAAAGGGCAGCGTGCGCTTCGCCGACAACTCCGCCGGCCAGCCTGCCGCATTCCACAAGCTGCAACTGTTGGTGGTGCAGGCTTCCCAGGAAATCTGTCGCCTGCCGGAATGAGGTCCCGGACGAGGCGCCAACGTGCTCGAGCCTTCGTCCAGCTGTGCAACGAAAGCTGCAGCTTCTACCACATCTGACTAGATTTCGTTGCAGTTAAGCTGGCCAACCGGACAAGATCTGGCTTCGCTATTGACTTTGTGCGCGCCCAGGGTAACCTTGAGGCGCTAGTGGAGCTTTGGAGACGACGCAGCCGGTGTGCGGGCTGTCTGCCGCCGGGCGGTATAGCCGCGACTACGGAGGGTTGCATATGCAGAGGCCATACGGCCTGCACGGAATGATGCAAGCGGGCGCGCGATGACCGCGCGCATAGCTTTTATGTTCGAGGCGCGCGTCCCCTGGCGGGCGCTGGCGTTGGCTGCGCTGATGGCGCTGCTGCTCGCCGCCGCGCTGTCCCAGTACGTGCAGGTCGGCGCGGGCTCCTCTGCGCCGCCGCGCGCCGATGGTGCGTCCGGTGGGCTGTCGAGCCTCCCGGCGCCGGCGCGCGCGTCGATCTCCGCCGCGCTCGGCGCTGAAGACCGCGCCTATCGGATTCTCGCGCAGGCGGGCGCTCTGCAGGCGGCCAATCCCGCCCAGCATCTGAGCATCGCCTTCGGTCCCAAGACCGTGTCGCTCGCCTCGACGCACATGAAGCTCGGCTTGAGCCTGCGTGCCGTTGGCTACGGGGCAGCGCTGCGAGCGCTGCCCCCTGCGCGACCGACTGCAAGTGTTAATCGTGTCTTCTATTCACACTCAGGGATTAACGCGTGGTATGTGAACGGCCCGCTGGGCCTCGAGCAGGGATTCACCGTCGCGCGGGCGCGTGTTCCCGGCGCTGCCGGGCCGCTGACGCTGGCGATCGCCGTCACGGGCGGCGCGCACGCGTCACTCGCACAAGGCGGGCAGAGCGTGATCCTCCACGGCAGCGACGGGGGCACGCTGCGCTACGGCGGGCTGAGCTCCTCCGATGCACAGGGGCAACCGCTGCACAGCTGGATGACGATCGCCGGCGGCGAGATTCTGTTGCGTGTCGACAGCGCCAACGCGAGCTTCCCCGTGCGGATCGACCCGACGGTGGAAACGTTGCCTGAACAGCGGCTGACGCCCGAAGAAGTGAACAACGGGGGCAGGTTCGGGGTCAGCGTCGCGCTTTCGACCGAAGGTAATACCGCGATCGTCGGCGCTCCACGCGAGCTCGGCGGTGTCGGCGCCGCGTGGGTGTTCAACCGCTCGGAAGAAGGGTGGGGTGGGACGACGAGCGGTATGAAGCTCACGATGCCAGAAGGCTCCAACGAATCGTGTGGCGAAGAAAGCGCGGAAGAAGCGGAAGGTGGAAATGCGAGTAATGAAGCCAACCAGTGTCGCTTCGGTCAGAGTGTCACACTGTCTTCCGATGGCAACACGGCATTCGTCGGCGCGCCGCATGCGAACGGCGACACCGGTGCCGTGTTCGTCTTCACGCGCTCAGGCTCTGCCTGGGCGGCGACCTCGGAGTTGACGCCTCCCGATGGGGGTGGGGGCAAGAGCCAGTTCGGTCGCAGCGTCGCCGTGTCGGCCGGCGGCGAAACGGTGCTCGTGGGCGCTCCCGCGCTTCACGGTCGCGCGTGGGTGTTCACTCGCTCGGGCTCCGGCTGGGAACTGGCAGCAGGCCCGCTCACAGGGGGCGGGGAAGAAGGTGAAGGAGCCTTCGGGCGCAGCGTCGCACTGTCCGCCAACGGCGAAACGGCGCTGATCGGGGCGCCCGGCTACGGCTCCAGCCAGGGGTACGCATGGGTATTCAATCGCTCCGGTAAGAACTGGGACGAACAGGGCACGCGAGTGCTGGAGGGCGATGCAGGCGCGGTGACTGGGTTCGGAGGCAGCGTCGCGCTGTCCGGCGAAGGCAGCACGGCGCTCGTCGGGGCGCGCGAAGACGACAACGACAATGGCGGCGCGTGGGCGTTCACCGTCTCGGGCGAAGGCTGGAGCGAGCAGGGTCCGATGCTGACAGGAGGCGGTGAAGAAGGCGAAGAATTCGGTTCGAGCGTGGCGTTGTCCTTCAACGGCGACAGCGCGTTGATCGGCGCTTCGGCCGCCGCCGCAGATCGCGGGGCGGCGTGGGTGTTCGGGCGCTCCTCGGAAGGCAGCTGGGGTGCGCCGCTGAAGAAGCTCGAAGGCGGCTCCGCGGAGACCACCCACGCGCGCTTCGGCGCGAGCGTGGCACTCTCGAGCGAAGCATCGACGCTGCTGGTCGGCGGCCGCTCCGAACAGGTCCAGACCGAAAAGGAACACGAACACAAAATCGGGGCGGCGTGGGTGTTCGGTCGGGGGCCGTCGATCGCATTCGTGACGCTGCCCGGGCCGCCGGAAGAACCGGTCAAGACGCCCGTCGGCCCGACCGCAGGCGGCACGACGATCAAGATCGTCGGCGAACACCTCGCCGGCGCAACGAAGGTGCACTTCGGCTCCAACGAGGCCGCCAGCTACGAAGTCGTCTCTGAAAAAGTGATGATGGCTGTCTCGCCTCCAGGAGAAGGCGACGTCGACGTCACGGTCACGACCCCGTACGGCGTCAGCGCCAAGACCGGCTTCGACCACTTCATCTACAAGAACCCGGGCGAAAGCGGCGAAGGCAAGCACGGCGGCAAAGGCGGCGAAAACCACGGCGGCGAAGGCAACACGGGCGGCACCTCCAGTGAAAACTCCGCCAACACGGGCACAGGCAATGGCAGCGCCACAGTCCAAGCCAACGGCGTGGTGCTGTCGTTCGGCCCGGTCGCCGGCCAGGCCTGCGGGGTGTCGCTGCGCAGCAAGAAGATCGCCGTGCAGAGCTCCGCTCACGCGAGCTCCCGCCGCGCGCTGCTGAAGCTGCTGGGGACGGGTACGGGCAAGTGCTCCGGCAAGCTCACGCTCAAGGTCAAGCGCAGGCTCGCGAGCAAGCGACTGAAGACCGTCACGATCGGCACGGCGAGCTTCTCGATCCTCTCCGGCAAGACGGTCACGGTCAGCGTCAAGCTCAACGCCACCGGACGCGCGCTGCTGCAGGCCGGTCACGGGCTGCTGAACGCGAGCCTGCTCATTGTCAAGGCCTCACCCGCGCCGGCGCAGGCTCACAGTGCGAGCGTGCGACTTACCCAGCAGAAGACCAAGCCGGCAAAAAAGACCTAGCGACGCGGCGACGAGACGGCGCGTGTGTGTCGGCGGCGAAGCCGTCCGCGCCTGTCAGTCGGTCTGCTGCGCGTTGGCTGGCGCCTTGCGCGCGACGAGCATCAGGTTGTAGAAGATCGCCGCCGGCAGCCGCGGCTCGAGCAGGCGGCGATCGAGGCCCTGCAGCAGCAGGTAGCCGCGGTAGGCGTACAGCCGCCACGCCCAAGGCACCTGCTCGGGGTCGGCGGTCGCCTCGAGCGTGCGGTTGGCCCATCCAAACCAGTTCGCGAGCAGCTCCTCGCCGGTGACGCGCACGTCCTGCAGGCCGGCCGCGCGTGCGACGCGCGAGAGCTCCGCCGGCGCGAACGCGTGAATGTCAACGAGGCCCTCGAGCGCCGCCGTGGACTCCCCGCCGGCCGGCGCCGGCGCGGGGCCTGCCCCGATCGCGCGCCGCCACAGCGGCGCGGCGGCGCTCGCCATGCGCTTGGGCACGCGCGCCAGGCGGTCGCCATGGCGAGAGGGCTCGCCCGCGAACAGCACCGTTCCACCCGGTGCGAGCACGCGCTCGAACTCCGCGAACGCGCGCGCCAGATCGGGGATGTGGTGAAGCACCGCGTGGCCGAGCACCAGATCGAAACTCTCGTCGGCGAACGGCAGGCGCTCGGCGTCGGCGGGCTGTGTATGGACTTCGAGCCCCAGGCGTGCAGCGTTCTCCTCGAGCGTCTCGAGCATCCCCGGCGAGATATCGCTGCATGTCGCCTTGCCGATCAGCCCCGCGCGCATCAGGTTCAGCGTGAAATACCCAGTTCCAGAGCCAATCTCCAGCGAACGTCCGTAGTGGCCAGGCTCGCAGCCGAGTGCCTTGCGCACCTTCGCGCTCACCTGGCTCTGTCCAAGCTCCCCGAAGTCGATGCCCCACTTGGCGTCGTAGTGGCTGGCCGCGATGTCGTGGTAGCGGGTGTTCGCGTCGCGGATCTCGGCGTCGCTGAGCGCGGATGGCATGGGCCGGACCTTATACTCGCGCGCCGTGCCGGCGTCTTGCACCCATAGTCTGACGATTGCACTGGGAGCTGTCTGTTGAGCTCCACTCCGGACACGGCCGCCGCGGCGAGCGCATTCAGGCAGCGCGACCAGCCCCCGGGCGTGCCACCGCTCGAGCTGACCGGCGAGCGCACGCTTCCGGACATTCCCGCCGAGAACTACTGGTTCCGCCGCCACCTGGTCGTCTACGAATGGATCGCCGCGCGCGTGCGCGGGCTGCGCGCGATCGACATGGCCTGCGGCGAGGGGTACGGCTCGGAGGTGCTCGCGCGCACGGCCGCCAGCGTGGTCGGCGTGGATGCCAACCCCGAGGCCCACGAGCACGCCAGCCTGCGCTACCAGCGCGCCAACCTGCGCTTCGTACGCGATCTCATCGACAACTTCTCAGAGGACGCCGACGCGGTGGTGTTCCTGCAGACAATCGAGCACGTGCAAGACCCCGGCGCCGTGCTCGAGCAATTCCGTGCGCTGGTCGCCGGCGCCCGGCCACAGGGCCCGGGTCGCGGAGTCGTGTTCGTGTCGACCCCCAACGTGCTCACGCTCGCGCCCAAGGGCGCCGCGCGTTCGGGCAATCCCTGGCACGTGCACGAGTACCGCCCCGAGGAGTTCGAGCAGCTTTGCCGGGCGCACTTCGCGAGCGTGGAGATGTACGGGCTGTTCCACGCACGCAAGCTGCGCGCGCACGAGCTCGCGCTGCGGCTCGGATGGGATCGCGTGCACCCCCGCCTGCGCCTTACGCGCCCCTTCTACGACTGGTTCACGCCGGCGATCGCCGTCTCGGACTTCGCGCTGATCCCCGCCGTTGCCGGCGCTGCCCGTGAGGCGGACATGGACCGGGCGCTCGACTTCCTCGCCGTGTGCACAGTGTGACCGAGCCACTTGCGGAGAGCGCCCGTCGCCGCGACCGCGGCGCGCTGGCGATCCTCCTGCACACGCACATGCCCTACGTGGAGGGCTTCGGCACGTGGCCCTTCGGTGAGGAGTGGCTGTGGGAGGCGATCGCCGGCAGCTACCTGCCGCTGCTCGACCTGCTCGACGATGGCGCTCCGCTGACGCTGTCGCTCACGCCGGTGCTGTGCGACCAGCTGGAGGCGCCGGGCGTGTGCGAGCGCTTCGTCGCGTTCGTACGTGACGTTCGCCGCGATACGCATGAGGAGGACGCCGCCGGACTTCGCGCCGGCGGCTATCAGCCGCTCGCGCTCGAGCTCGAACGCTGCTGGCGCGAGTACGAGCGCGCGCTGGAGAACCTGCACGCGCGCGGCGGGGATCTGCTGGCGGCATTTGCCCCCCACGCGCAATGGACCTCGGCGGCGACGCACGCGATCCTGCCGCTGCTGGCGACCGACGCGGGCGTGCGCATGCAGGTGCGAAGCGGCGTGGCCGCTCACCGTCGTCGCTTCGGCGCATCCTCCCCGGAGGGGGAGCACTGGCGCGGCGGCTTCTGGCTGCCCGAGTGCGCGTACGCACCTTGGCTTGGCCGCGCGCTGGAGGACGCCGGCGTAGGTGTCGTGTGCGTCGAGCTGACCAGTCGCTTCGGCCTCGGCGCCGTCGAGCACCTGCGCCCGATCGCCAGCGAGGCGGGAGTGCTGCTCGTGCCCATCGACCGCAGCACCATCTCGCTGGTGTGGAGCGACGGCGGCTATCCATCGAGCGGCGCCTACCGCGACTACCACCACCACACCGTCCACCACCACAACCCTTGGAACAACGACGGCCGCCCGTACGACCACGCGCACGCGCAGGCGCTCGCGCATGAGCACGCGGCAGACTTCGTCGCGCGGACGCTCGCGCGCCTGCGCGAGGCCGGCGAGTCCCAGCCGCGCGGGCAGGCGCTTGCGGGCGGCGGCCTGGTCGTGTGTGCGCTGGACACCGAGCTGCTCGGGCACTGGTGGTATGAGGGGGTGGCGTGGCTGCGGGCGGTCGTGGAGGAGTGCTCCCGGCAGGGTCTCGAGCTCGTGCGCCTGGACGACGCGCTCGAGCGGGTCGAGCCGGCGGAGCAGGCCGAGGTGTTGGGTAGCGCCCCACCCACGAGCGCGTCTACGCGATCCGCTCACGACGCGGCGCAGACCGCACGGTGGGCCAGCAGCTGGGGCAAGAACGGCAACCTGTCGACGTGGTCGGGGCCGGCCGTCGCCGACATGGCCTTCGCCGCGCGCGCCGGCGAGCTGCGGGTGCTGGCCTCAGGTGAGCGCGCCGGCATCGCAGCCGCGCGCGAGCTGCTCGCGCTGCAGGCCAGCGACTGGCCGTTCATGGTCTCTCGCGAGATCGCCGAGCCGTATGCGCGCGAGCGCTTCGAGGGCCACCGCCAGGCGCTCGAAGCCGCGCTCGCCGCGGGTGAGCACGCCGACGTCGCCGGCCTGCGCAATCTCGGCGCCGACGCCGATCGCGCGTGGCTGCTCGACCCGTCGTAGGGCTTCGTGTCACGCCTGGGGTAGGACGCTTGGCTTCTCACTCCCAGCGCATCGTGCGGGGCGCCTCGCGCATGCGGATCACGCGCGCGGGCACGCCCGCGACGATCGCGTTGTCGGGCACGTCCTTGGTGACGACGGCGCTGGTGCCGATCACGCTGTTCTCGCCCACGCTCACCCCGCGCAGGATGCACGCGCCGTAGCCGATCCACACGTTGTGCCCCACGCGCACGTCGCGCTTGTAGATGCCCTGCGCGCGGATCGGACGCTCGACCTCGGTGACGCCGTGGTCGAAGTCGATCAACATCACACGGTCGGCGACGATGCACTCGCGCCCGATCGACACGTGCTGATAGGCAGAGATCGTGCACTCCTGCCCGATCACCGTCTTCGCGCCGATCTGCACCTCACCCTCGTGCACGCGGATCTTGCTGGCGTGTCCGATCCACGCCCAGCGCCCGATACGAAGCGTCGCGTTGCGGCCGATCTCGAGCTTCACGCGCGGGCACACGAAGCAGATGCCTTCGGTGTGCAGGCGCCCGCGGAAACGCAGCTTCAACAGCACCCAGCGCGCGAGCAGCGGTGCGTAGCCAACGCGAAGCATGTTGTGCGCACGCATGAAGCGCAGCAGCGCGAGCGGCCCGCCCCCCAGCGGCGCCGGCGGGCGCCGCACGGCGCACTCGTCCGCGTCGACGTGGCCCCCCGCGGCTGAGGCCGAGCCCGGGGCGGGCCCTGGCTCGCCGCTTGACTGCGAGGCCGGGTTGGGGGCAGGATCGGTGAGCACCTCCATGCACGGTGAATCGTAAGCGACCGTAGGGCGGGCCGGTTGGCGAGTGTGCCCCTGCGATGATTGCGCGCCGATGGCCGACCCGACCCTCGCCCAGCGTCTGCTCGACGGCGACCGTCGTGCGCTCGCGCGCGCGATCACGCTCGTGGAGGACAACCGCCCGGAGGGCTGGGAGCTCGTGCGCGAGGTGTACCCGCACACCGGTCACGCCGAGGTGGTCGGCTTCACCGGCCCGCCCGGGGTGGGCAAGTCGACGCTCATCGGCGCGCTCACCAAGGCGCGGCGCGAGGCGGGGCGCACGGTGGGCGTGCTATCCGTCGACCCTTCCTCGCCGTTCACCCACGGCGCGCTGTTGGGCGATCGCATCCGTCTGTCAGAGCACTTCCTGGACCCGGGGGTGTTCATCCGCTCGATGGCCAACCGCGGGGCGCTCGGCGGTCTTTCCGAGGCGGCTCTGCAGGCGGCGCTGCTGCTCGACGCCGCCGGCCGGCAGGACGTGTTCGTGGAGACCGTCGGCGTGGGCCAGGCGGAGATCGACATCATCGACCACGCGGACACGATCGTGCTCGTGCTGATGCCCGGCTCGGGCGACTCGATCCAGGCGCTGAAGGCGGGCGTGATGGAGATCCCGGACGTGATCGTGATCAACAAGGCCGACCATCCGCTCACGGACACGATGGTGCGCGAGATCCGCGGCGTGCTCTCGCTCGCCAACCTCGACCGCACCCCTGAGGAGGCCCGCGCGCGCTGGCGGGTGCCGATCCTCAAGACCGAGGCGAGCGTGGGCAGGGGCATCGAGGGGCTCGTGGAGAGCCTGGCCGAGCACCGCGCGCACATCCTCGCCGCCGGCCAGCTCGACGAGCGCCGCGCGCGCAACCTGCGCAGCGAGGTGCTCGCGATCGCGACCGCGCGCCTGCGCCGACGCCTGGAGGAGGATCTGCAAGCGGACCCCGAGTTCCAGCGCCTGCTCGAGGAGGTCGTCGCACGCCGGCTCGACCCCGCGAGCGCCGCGACCTCGCTGCTGGCGCACGCGGACTCGCTCGAGCGCTCGCACCCGTGACGAGTGCGTCGCTCTGCCCACATGTTGCGCTTTGGAAGCTGGATCAGGCCAGCCGATGGAAGATCGGTCCGCGTAGGTGCCTGAGCGCCCGGTGGCAGGCCCCGGTTCGTTGTCGAGAGGTTAGCCGCGCAGTGTGACAAGCCTGCTGGCGGCGACGTGAGTACCTGAGCGCAGCGTCAGCCGTAGCTTCAGCCGTCTGTGTCGGTGGAGCAGCGAGCGGATGGCCGGCCGCAGCGACACGTTCAGCGATTCGGGTTCATGGAGCCCCTTATACGCGACGAATCGTCCGGTGCCGAGCACGCGGCCGGGATTGTCGGCGAGCGTGACTGTGGCTTGGTAGGCGCAGGTGTTCGATATGTTCAGGCTCTCGCACGCCACTCTGACCTCGAGCCTGCGGGGTGTAGCCTTCGCGCCGCAGATGCGGGCCTGGGTCGGTTCGCGTTCCAGTTCGCCGATCAGCTGCGGGAGAGCGAGTCGCCCAAAGGCGCTGCCATCGTATGCGCTGAACCAGAGGTCGCCTTCCGGGCCGATCGCGATCTGTTCGGGTGCTTCGTTGGTGCTGCAGAACGCTATCTCGCCGGTGCCGCTGCTCGTGATGCGGGCGAGCACTTCACGCGGTGTGGTCACCCATAGCGCGTCGTCGCCCGTCGTAACCGACGATCTGTCGACCTCCCAGCCAACATTTTCGCGTAGCGAGTACCGTGCCTGCACTTCGCCGCTGGGGTTGAGCAGGGTGAGGCCGCCTCCGCGTTCGCGGAACCACAGGCCGCCTTCGGGAGTAGCGACCATCGAATCGCCTTCCGTGTCGATGCCTTGGCCACTTTCGCCGACCCGGATTTGTTTGATCACGCCGCCGGGCTCGATGAGGCCGATCGTGCCTTCTTCGAACTGCTCCTCCATCCAGAGGTTGCCGTTGGCCGCTTTGGCAAGGGCTCGTGGCACTTCGTCGGCTTTGGATTCCTGTTTGCCACGCCCGCTAGGGATAAGCGGAGCGGGGAACTGGCTTACTGCTCCCTGGGGCGTGATGCGGCCGAGTATGTTTGATCCGCCGCCTTCCGCGTTGGATCCATTGCCAGGCGAGACGAACCACAGATCGTTTTCTGGGCCAACGATGATCTGTTTGGGGCGCTCGTGCTGCGAGCCCGGAAGGCCGGCCTGGATCGGCGTTTCGAATTGGGTGAGCTGCCCGGCTGGCGTGAGTCGGCCGATCTTGGGTAGGTCATGTTCGCCGCTGCTCTCCTCGGCGAGCCAGAGGTTGCCTTCTGGGCCGACTGTCAGGTCGTCGGGGAGTTTCTTGAGACGCTTGACGAGCTTCGGCTTTGGGTTGGTGATCGGGATCTGCTCGACCGCTGAGAGTGCGTCGGCGTGATTGTTCACTTCGCAGCCTCGGATCACGAACCAGAGGCTGTTGCTCGGCCCGAAGATGAGATGTTCGGGAGTGCAGCCTGCGGGCAGGTGGGACTGGAAGAAGCTCAGCGGTAGCGCCGAGGCTGGCTGCGTTAGGCCCAGGGGGAGCGCGAGCGCCGCGATGGCGGCGATGAGCGGTCGCAGGCGTTGCACGGGGTATAGCATCGGCGTTCCAAACAGTCGGCCTTTAGCCAGTGGGCCGTATGTTCGGCGAGAGACCCTTACGGTAGCGCAGCGAGGCTTAAGGCTCTGCGCTCGCCGCGCTCGATGCCGCCCATGTAGGTCGAAGCGCTTCCGGGCGGCGTGTGGTAGAAGTCGGCCGCACTGATCGGTTCCGAGGATTGGGGCACGCGGGTGAGGGCATGGCGTGGTGTGGCTAGGCGGGCTGCTGTAGCGGTGCGACGCTCGGGTGCCTCGGCACTTGTGCTCGTAGTCGTTGGCGTGTTGGTCTGGCTTCCGGGTGGGGCTGATGCGGGTGGTACGGCTCCGTCGAACACGGCGCTGCCGGTGCTCAGCGGCAAAGCGGTCGATGGGCAGCTGCTGGAAACCACGAAGGGCACCTGGTCGGGTACGGAACCGATTACCTACACGTACCAGTGGCAGGCGTGCAACCGCCAGGGCAAGGAATGCGAAAACCTGCCGTCGGCTACGGAAGCGAGCTACCGCGTGACCTCGGCTGATGTCGAAGAGAAGGTGCGGGCGGTCGTCACGGCGAAAAACGAAGCGGGGACGGCGGCGGCGGCGTCTGTGGTGACGGGCGAAGTCGCGTCGGGGCCTCCGGTGGCGCTCGAAGCTCCGGTGATCACTGGCGGTGCATGGGAAGGCGCAACGCTGTCGGTGGGTGGCGAAGGCTGGGCTGGGTCCGGTGTTACGGCGAGCTATCAGTGGCGGCGCTGCAGCACGTCTGGGGCGGAATGCACCGACATCGCTGGCGCTACGGAATCGCGGTACACGCTCTCGAGCGCTGATGTCGGCCACACGCTGCGGGTACGGGTCGGGGCGGGTGGCTCGGCCGGCTCGCTTGTGGCGCTGTCGGCTCCGACGCTGACGGTGGCCGCGAAATCGACGCTGAAGAACACTTGGGCTCCCAGCATGTCGGGGACGGCCAAGGTTGGCCAGACGCTGACCGCGAATCCTGGGAGCTGGGTCGGCCTGGCGACGCTCTCCTATGCGTATCAGTGGCAGCGCTGCAACCGCGAAGGCGGGGAATGCGCGAACGTCAGCGGCGCGACCGCCTCAACCTATGTCCTGGCTTCGGCTGACGCCGGCAAGTCGGACAGGGTGCTGGTGACGGCCAGCGAAGAAAAAGCGAACGCAGCGACGGTCGCCTCGGCCGGCGAGCTGATCGCGAACGAAAAAGGGCCGGTGCTCGAAACCGCGCCCGCCGCGACAGGGACGGGCCTGCCGGAATACACGCTCACGGCAACGACCGGCAAATGGGCCGGGAGTGGGATCACCTACGCCTACAAATGGCAGAAATGCAATGAAGCAGGCGAAGCCTGCGCCGCGATCTCCGGCGCGACCAGCCGGACCTACAAACTGCCCACGAGCGCGGCGGGCTCCACGACCCGCGTGCTCGTGACCGCCACCTCATCAGGCAACTCGACCGAAGCCCTGAGCGCGCCAATCACCGTCAGCGCTACAGCGGTCAGCGACGTGTCCCTGCCGATGGTGTCTGGTACGACGCAGGTAGCGCACACGCTGACGGCTACGAACGGGCTGTGGACGGACGCGGTCGGTATCACCTACACCTATCAGTGGGAACGTTGCAACTCCAAAGGCGAAAGCTGCGCCACGATCAGCGGCGCGAGCGAATCGACGTACACGCCCGTGTCAGCCGACAGTGGCGATACGGACCGGGTGAAGGTCACGGCTACCGGCAGCTCGGGCAACGCGAGCGCCACCTCAGCGGTCAGCGGCGTCATCGCCGGTGGCTCCGGGTCTCCGGAAGATAGCGTGGCCCCGTCGATCGAAGGCTACGCGAGCTCCGGCAGCACGCTGACCGCGCAGCCCGGGCTCTGGTTCGGCGAAGAACCCGTGACCTACAGCTACCAGTGGGAAAAGTGCAACGAAGCTGGAGAAAGCTGCGCGGCGATCGGCGGCGCGACGAGCCAGACTTACGTGCTCGGCAGCGGCGAAGTCGGCTCGACGGTCCGGGTCAGCGTCACCGCGAAAAACAGCTCGGGCCAAGCGAGCGACGCCTCTGCCGCGAGCGAAACGATCGAAGCGGCCGCATCCGCGTCGGTGAGCGAACGTCCGGCGATCAAAGGGACGGCCCAGGAAGGCAACGAACTGTTCGCTGAAAACGGCAAGTGGACCGGCTCGCAGCCACTGCGCTACTTCTACCGCTGGGAGCGCTGCAACACCGCCGGGGAAAAATGCGCGCTCATCAGCGGCGCGACGAAACCCGGCTACAAAACGACCAGCAGCGACGTCGGCTCGACCCTGCGCGTGAGCGTGACCGTCACCAACTCGCTCGGCGGCGCCAGCTCGCTCTCGCCGCAGACGAGCGTGGTGGCGGGCAAAGAAGCCAGCGCCAAAGAAGCGATGGAACTCGCTGAAAAAACCGACCCGTCGGTGATCGCGACACCGAGCAGCGCGACGCTTGAAGGGCAGACCATCAAACCGAACGCCGAAGATGCAGGCGAAGGACTCGCCGCCACGAGCACCCTGACCAGCTCCTGGCTCTCGAAGGAAACCAGCGGCGAATTCGCGGTCAACACGCCGATCGGGGAAATCAGCCTCAAACCACTCTCCACCGCCCCGAACGCCACGGTCACGCCGCTGATCGTCAACGGTGCCGCAGCGGTCTATGCGGGCACGCAGACCGCGACGGACACGATCGTGCGGCCGGAGCCGCTCGGCGCGACCGCGATGCTCCAGATGCGCTCCTCCACCGCCCCGACCTCCTTTAGCTGGCAGGTCGGGCTAGGCGCCAACCAGAAGCTCCAGGTACTCCCGAATGGCAGCGTCGCCGTCACCGAATCCGGCGCTGGGTCGGGCCTCGAAGGCGAAGTCGAAGAAACCGAAGAAAAACCGAGCAACGAAACGGCCGCCGAAACCAAAGGCGAAGAAGGCTACAGCGCCGAAGCCGCCGCCGAAGCCTTCCAGAACGCGAACCCAGAAACAACCAAACTCAGCAAACTGCCCAACTCCTCGACCAGCACCACCGGGGAAACCAAACCCAAATCCGGGGAACTCCAGCCCCAGGAAACCAAAGCCCAGTACGAAGCCGCCACCACCGCAACCTCCTACGCCGAATCGCACACCGAAAACACCACCCTGATGACGCTGCCCGTTCCGACCGTCGTGGACGCCGAAGACCACAGCGTAGCCGCCTCCCTGAGCGTCGAAGGCAACACCATCAAGCTGACCATCACCCCCGGCTCAGCCAAATACCCCGTCACGGCCGCCGTGACCGTCGACGCGCCGACCAACACTGCGAGCGCCAAACGCACGCCAGCCTCAACCTTCGGCTTCTCCAGCCAAGCCTCGACGCCTTTCCAAGGATCCGAAGAAGAAATCGAAGGCAATTGGAAAGTAGAAAAACACATGGACAAAAACTTGACCGAAGGCAAAGCCATCAAGGTCAAGTACGCCCGGCTGATCATTCCCTACGACAACAACCCGAAAGGCGAAGTTCTCGATAACTGGCTGGAACAGGTCGGTAAAACGACCCTCCCCGGTGGTGCGCGGCTCGTGCCGGTGATCACGCTCACCCACTGCAGCGAATGGCTTGAACCTGAAAATGAAAAAAGGCCACCTGCCGGCTGCGAAAAGGAAGAACAGAAAAAGAACTTTCCCGAACTGTACTACCGCAAGGTGCTCTCTTTGATGAAGGCTCTCGTTAAGGGTAAAGAACACATCCCGCCGGTACGGCTTTTTGGCGCGTGGAACGAGCCGGAACTGAGCAATCTCGGGGGCATCAAAAAGGCCTCGGTGGCCGCCGAAGTTTGGGGGGCCGCCACTCGTGCGCTCCGCAAGGCGGGCTGCCGCGCCCACTGCAAAGTGATTGCCGGTGAATTTGCCGGCTATCGGAAGCTGAAGGGTTACGCAAGCGAGAAAGCGTACGTGGAAGGGTATGAGAAGTCGATCGTCGAAGATGCTCGCAAGAAGAAATGGGACGCGGGCAAGCCGGAAATCTGGGGTCTACATGACTACAAAGACCCCAAGGAAACGGCAGAAGCCGCCGTCGAAGAAGCCAAAAAACTAGTCCGCAAGAACGGCACCGGCGCCGCCGAAGCGCAAGCCTTCGTGCAGGGTACCGCACACCGAGCTGGGCTCGGTCACCCACAGGACTGGATCACGGAGGCCGGTGTCCAGTTGTGGGTGAGGAACGGCCCGACCTCGCTCGGGGGCAAGACAACGCAGGAAGAAGAAGCCCACAGGGAACTGCAGCGCGTCGCCGCCGAAGACTTCCTCGAACTCGGAAAGCAGCCGACCGGGCACATAGAAGTCAACACGTACTACCAGTACAAGGCCCCCGCCGCGCTCGGTGAACAGGACAAACGTCTCGGAGAAATGGAACATGGCGGAAATGTAACTGCTGACTTTGATAGCGCGCTCCTCTCGGATGAAGGCAAAGCGCCAGAAAACCAGAGGCCCGCTTACTGCGTCATTGCACTTGCGGACAAAGGTGCGTGTCCGCCAGCGACGAAAACGCAGCCGGCGGTCCCAGCATCGATCAAAGCGAGCGGTGCGACAGTGTCGTTCACGGTGAACCCGTCCGGTGCAGCGACGAAATACGAGGTCGAGTACGGCACCACCACAAGCTACGGCCACACCACCACAGCCGGAACCACGGCCAACGCCGTCGGGGAACAGAGCGAGACCGTCGAAGTCAGCGGGCTTGAAGCGTGCACCACCTACCACTACCAGGCCGAGGCAGAAAACGAAGCCAACGAAGACAAGCCGGCACTCGGAGGCGATCAGACGTTCACGACCGGCGGGTGTGTGGCGACACAAGTCACCGGTGGCTACGGGACTTGCGCACTGATTTCGAGCGGGGCGATTGATTGCTGGGGTTATGACGCTTTTGGGGAGCTCGGAAATGGAATGGAAGTCGAAGAAGCGAAGATTGGACCCGTTTCTGGCATAACAAACGCCACACAAGTCGCGGGAGGATATGAAAACCGCTGTGCGGTGCTGAAAACGGAAAAAGTCATGTGCTGGGGACAGAACTACAATGGGCAAATAGGCGATGGCACTCTTAGACCGAAACTCACGCCGGCGACCGTTGAAGGTATCACTACCGCGAAGGCGGTCGGCGGAGGCGGAGAACTCTCTTGTGCGCTGCTCGCCTCCGGCGGAGTGGACTGCTGGGGAATCAACGTATACGGCGGGCTAGGCGATGGTTCCATCGAAGGCCCAGAAATCTGCCGGGAATTTCGCCCGCTTGAATTTTACCAATGCAGCACCAAACCAGTGGCGGTGAAAGGGATAACCAATGCGACCTCCCTAAGCGTCGGCGCGTTGACCTCGTGCGCAGTTCTCGCCACCGGTCACATTGACTGCTGGGGCGCCAATTTCTACGGTGAACTCGGCGATGGCAGCGAAGCCGAATACAGCGACGTACCAGTAGAAGTCAGCGGGATCACAAACGCCACCGCAGTAGACGTAGGCCGAGAAGACGCGTGTGCCGTGCTTGCCAGCGGCGAAATTGACTGCTGGGGCTCCACACTTCTTGGCGAGCTTGGCAATGGAACCGAAGGCTTTAATAAGGTCACAACACCGGCAAAAGTGACCGGGATAACGAACGCTACCCAGGTATCCGCTGGACCCGTGTTCACGTGTGCTCGCCTCTCCACCGGACACCTCATGTGCTGGGGAGACGGCGAATCCGGCGAACTTGGGGATGGCTCGAAAACAAAAAGCAACGTTCCAGTGGAAGTCAGCGGGATCACCTCGGCCGTTGAAGTGGCGACAGGAGCCGCGTACGCCTGCGCCCGCCTATCCGGCGGCGCACTCGAATGCTGGGGACACAATAGTGCAGGAGACTTCAACTACCCACCGAAACCTCCAGAAGGATCGGAATACGAATTCGACACAACGCCAGTCAAAGTACCCGGGTTCCCATAGCGTGTGGGCCAGGAGCCTCGCTGAGGCACGCCAAACGGTTTCGGTGGGGCGACACGGGCGGTGTGCCCTCGTCGGGTGCTTGCTGGCCGCGTTGCTGCGCCAGGAAGATCATCGGTAATCTGTGTGCTGGAGAACCGCACGCACGGATTGAAAGGGGAATCTGGAAACAGGCTCGCGTAGCGAGTACCGCGCCAGTGACTATCGATGGACTACATGAGCCTGACCGACCGCACCTGGCCGTTGCTCACCCGCCTGATGGCTGGCCACGCGGCGGTCTACCGCGCCACCAACGGCCTCATCGGCCACCGCTTCCCGGGTGCGCCGCCGACGCTGCTGCTCGACCATGTAGGCGCCAAGAGCGGCAAGAGTCGGACCTCCCCGCTGGTGTACGCCCGCGATGGCGAGAACGTGATTCTCGTCGCCTCGAAGGGCGGCTATCCGAAGAACCCCGCGTGGTTTCACAACCTCGAGGCCAACCCGGACACGACCATCCAGATTGGGTCCCAGCGCCTGCAGGTGCACGCGCGCGTGGCCGACGAGCACGAGCACGAGCGCCTGTGGCCGGTGGTGGTGGCGGTGTACAAGGGCTACGACGGCTACCAGCAGCGCACCGACCGGCAGATCCCGCTCGTGATCCTCGAGCCGCGCTGAGAAGGCACGGTACGCGGCGACGCGTTACGCAGGTATGCGTTACGCAGGTATGCGTAATCTGAGGACCGGTGAGGCGGTGCGGTACGGCGCCTGCGCCTACGCGTCGTTGAGCAACACCCACTGCGCGAGAAACGGCTCGCTGATCCACGCTTCGCCCCGGCGACGCCCGACGAGTTCGGCTTTTTCCAATGCGCCCAGGGCTCGTTGCACGCTCGAGGCTCCCGGCAGCGCATGGCGACGACGGTAGTCCGTTGCGATGGGATGCCCGGGCTCTTCGGCGAGCGCTCTGAGCAGAAGGCGCTGCTGCGCGGGAGCGTCCTCCCACACGAGGCTGAAGTGGGCGTGCTCTGAGTTGAGCACCTTGACGACGGCTTCGGCGACCTGCACTGCGGTTGCGGTGGCGCCGGCCGGCGTGTCCTGCCAGAGGAAGTAGCACAGCTCCTGCGTGGCATACGGGTGCCCGCGGGTCGTCACGAGCACGGCTTCCACGGCCGCCGAGGCGATCCTCTTGCCCGTGCGCTTGAACTGGCGCTCGATGTAATCGCCAAACGGTTGCGGGTCGATGACACCGAGCTCGATCTCCTTGGCGCTGCGCCAGAACGGCTCGTTCTCGTCGTTGAAGATGCGCTTCATCATGTGGCGCTTGCTCCCGAGGTAGAGGTGTGCCACCTCGGGCTGCTGCTGAAAGACCGAGCGCATCAGGCGCGGGAGGTTCGGGTCGACGTCGACGATCTCCTGGAACTCGTCCAGGATCACCACCACCGGGCGTTTGCGCTCGCCGGCGAGCTGTCCCGGCAGCTCCAGCAGCCGCTCGAGCGTTGCGTTGATGTCCTCCCTGCGCGTGCCCGCGTCGAAGCTGAAGCTCAACGAGCCGTCCTCGGGATCGATCGTGACCGTGGGGCGGATGCGCAGGCCCTGGAAGATCCGCAGCCGCTCTTTCGCGCGGAACAGCGGCGAGGCGATGTCCTCGTGGATGGTGCGAGCCAGCTTCTCGGCCAGTTGTGTGGTGGTAGGCGTCGTCATCAGGTTGACGTGCGCCACCAGCGCACCCTCCGCGATCAGCTCCTGAGAGACACGCCAGAGCAGCGATGACTTGCCGTAGCGGCGGGGGGCGAACAGCACGACGTCCTGTCCGTTCAGCGCGTCGGCCTTGAGCTCGGCGGTCTCCTGCTCGCGATCCGTGAATGCGTCATCGAGCGCGAGCGCCCCGTATCGGAATGGGTTGACGGTCGGAGAGCCGGCCATACCTCAAGTATGACACAGACTCGCGTATGAATCACTACGCAACTAAGCGTTATGCAGGGATGCGTAATGAGGTGTCGGCGTCCGTCTACGCCCCGAGCGCCCGCGCGATCACCATCTGCTGCACCTCATCGGTGCCCTCGCCGATCGTGAGGATCTTCGCGTCACGGTAGAAGCGGCACACGGGGTACTCCTCGATGTAGCCGTAGCCGCCGTGGATCTGCACCGCCTCCTCCGCGCAGCGCACCGCCAGACGGCCGGTCTTGAGCTTCGCTTGAGCGGCCGTCAGCGTGAAGTTGCGCCCCGCGTCCTTCTCGCGCGCGGCCTTGTACACGAGCAGCCGCGCCGCCGCGATCTCCGTGGACATGTCCGCGAGCTTGCCCTGGATCGCCTGGAACTTGGAGATCGGCTTGCCGAACGCCTTGCGCGTCTTGGCGTAGGAGAGCGCCTGGTCGAGCGCGCCCTGCGCGAGGCCCACGCCCATCGCCGCCACGCCGATGCGCCCGATGTCGAGGATGTGCAGGAACTGCTTGAAGCCCGCGCCGCGCGGTCCCAGCAAGTTCGCCTCGGGCACCCGGCAGTCGCTGAAGCTCAGCGGGCGCGTGTCCGACGCGTTCCAGCCCATCTTGCGATACGGCTCGCCCTGCTCGTATCCGGGCGTGCCGTTGGGGATGATTAGATTGGATATCTCCTTGGATGCGTCGCCCTGTTCGCCGGTCACCGCGGTGATGCACACGGCGCCCGAGATGTCGGTGCCGGCGTTCGTGATGAACTGCTTGGCGCCGTCGATCACCCATTCGCCGTCGTCCAGGTGCGCGCGTGTGCGCGTATTTCCCGCGTCTGAGCCCGCCTCCGGCTCGGTCAGCCCGAACGCGCCCAGCCGCTTTCCCGAGCACAGCTGGGGCAGCCACTCGCGCTTCTGCTCCTCTGAGCCAAACAGGTAGATCGGCTGTGTGCCCAGCGAAGTGTGCGCGCACAGCGTGATCGCCACCGAGGAGTCAACGCGCGTGAGCTCCTCCACCGCCAGCGCATACGCGAGCGTGTCGCCGCCGCCACCGCCGTACTCCTGCGGGAATGGGATCCCCATCAGGTTCAGCTCGCCGAGCTGCGCCACGATCTCATATGGAAACGACTTCGTGCGGTCGAGCTCCTCCGCCACCGGCGCGACCTCGCCCTCCGCGAACTCTCTGACCGTGCGCCTGATCAGCTCGTGGTCGGGCGAGAGGTCGAAGTCCATGGGCGCCATCTTCCCAGACCGCAGCGGTCACGCTCTCGGATGCTTGCGAGGTGCAGCCACATGGCCGTAACGACTCCTGGACGTGGAACCCCGATGAAGTGACCACATGCTAGCATTGAAGTCAATGACAGCAGAATGGAAGGGAAGCACATGGCGACGCTGACAATTCGCGGACTGGATGAGGCGACCAAGGCACGCCTGCGTATGCGTGCCGCGCGCAACGCGCGCTCGATGGAGGCCGAGGTGCGCGCCATACTCGAGGATGCGCTGCCGAACGAGCCCTCGCCCGGTGGCCTCGGCAGTCGCATTCATGCCCGCTTCGCGGCAGTCGGCGGGATCGATCTCGAGCCGCCCGTCCGTCGTGACATGCCCCGCGCGGCGAGCCTGCGCGCTTGATACTCCTGGACACGAACGTCATCTCGGAGCTCATGCGCCGCGAACCCGACGAGCGGGTGATCGGCTGGATGGATTCGCTGGGAGGCGCCGCCATCGCGACTACCGCGATCACCGTCGCCGAGCTGCTGTACGGCGTCTCTCGCCTGCCCGCGGGGCGACGCAGGAAGCTGTTGGGCGAGGCTGTCCGTGGGCTGATCGAGCAGGATCTCGGCGGGCGCGTCGAGCCGTTCGACGCGAGCTCCGCCGCTCACTACGCGGCGCTTGTCAGCGAGCGCGAGGCAGCCGGTCGTCCCATCAGCGTGCCCGACGCGCAGATCGCCGCGATCTGCCGCAAGCTCGGCGCGACGCTCGCCACGCGCAATACCGACGACTTCCAGGCTGTTGGGATCGATCTCATCGACCCGTGGCAGCAGGGGGCGCATCCTCACAGCTCGAGCTCTTAGGATCCCCCAGCGCTCGCCTGATCGGGGAAATGCTGCTGCGCCGGGGGCGCACCGTCAGCTACGAGACCTGGGGTGCGGTGCTGGCGCGGCTGCACAGCACGCGGGCGGTCCCGCTGGCGCTGTAGCGGACCTCGGAGGGCGTGTCGCTCAGCAGTAGGACTTCGCCAGCTCGACCAGCAGGCGCACGCCATAGCCCGAGGCGCCCTTGCCCACGTACGCGCGGTCGAGCTCCCAGGCCGAGCCCGCGATGTCCAGGTGCGCCCACGGGGTCTCGCCGACGAAGTTCGACAGAAACGCGCCACCCACGATCGTGCCCGCCTTGCGCGCTTCCGGCGCGTTGTCAAGATCGCCGTACTTGCCCTTGATCAGCTCGTCGTACTCGTCGTGCAGCGGCAGGCGCCAGACGATCTCGCCCGTGCGCTCGCCCGCGCCTGTTATCTGCTGTGCGAGCTCGTCGTCGTTGCTCATCAGGCCCGCGTACGTCGAGCCGAGCGCGACGATCACGGCGCCCGTCAGCGTCGCCAGGTCGACGATTCGCTCGGCGCCCTGCGCGACCGCATGGCACAGGCAGTCGGCCAGCACCATCCGGCCCTCAGCGTCGGTGTTGTTGACCTCGATCGTCTTGCCGTTCGCCGCCGTCACGATGTCGCCCGGCTTGATCGCACGTCCGCTGGGCAGGTTCTCCGTCGCGCCGACCACCGCCACCAGCTTCAGCGGCAGCTTCAAGCGCGCGATCGCCGCGGTCGCCTCGATCACCGCCGCGCCGCCTGACATGTCGAACTTCATCTCCGCCATTTTCGCCCCCGGCTTCAGCGAGATGCCGCCGCTGTCGAACGTCACCGCCTTGCCCACCAGGCCGAGCGCCGGCGATGAGGATGCGGTCCCGCCCGCCCCGCCCGTGCCGTCGTAGGAGATCGTGATCAGCGCCGGCTCCTGCTCTGATCCCTGTGCGACCGCCGCGAACGCGCCCATGCCGCGTGCCGCCAGCCCCTCGCTGCCCTCCACCTCCACCGTCAAGCCCTCGATCTCGCTCGCCAGCGCCTTTGCGTAGTCGCCCAGCATGCTCGGCGTGAGGTCGTTGCCTGGGCGGTTCTGCAGGTCACGCGCGCGGTTGACCGCCTCTGCGATCACCGCCGCCTGCTCGACCGCCGTCTCCAGGCCGTCCGCTCCAGCAACGATCAAGTGCTCGAGCTGCCTGCCCGCGTCGTCCGCATCCGAGCCGTCGCCGTCGCGCTTGGACTTGTATCGCTCGAAGCGATAGTCGCCCAGGACGGTGCCCTCGACGAGCGCCGCCGCGATCGCCTCGTCCTCCGGCGGCGTCCCTCCGCCTGCCTCGGGAAGCTCCCAGCAGAGCGAGCGCGTCGAGGTCTCTCTAGCGCGCTCGCCCGCCACCGCGGCGGCAACGCGCGCACGCTCGGCGCTGAAGTCCTCGCGTGCGCCAAGCCCCACCAGCAGCCAACGTTTCCCATCCGCGTGCGTCAGCGCGAGCGCCTTGTACGAACCTCGCGCCTCGCCCGACTCGAGCAGCGCACGAACCTCCGTCGGAGACCCCGCCGGCGCTCCCTCGCCGGCGAACACGCCCAACGCGATCGTGTCGGCGTCGGTTGTGCTGGCTGTTTGTGTAATCGCGGATATCTGCATGCGGCGGCACCTTATCCAGCTTGTAAACGATTCGTCGTCTGCGAACGGAAAAGGCAGGGCGTCCACTACCATTCTCGCTCTCCGCCCCTTCAACCGACCCACAGGAGCTGACCTTCCCCCATGTCCAAGACCGTCATCCTCGCCAGCGCGCGCACCCCCGTCGGCAAGATGGGCGGCGGCCTGTCCACGCTCGACGCGACCGAGCTCGGTGGGCTGGCGATCAACGCGGCGCTCGAGCGCGCGGGCGTCGAGCCCGAGCAGGTCGAGCACGTGGTCATGGGGCAGGTGCTGCAGGCCGGCCAGGGACAGATCCCCTCGCGCCAGGCACAGATCAAGGCCGGCATCCCCAAGGAGGTCTCCTCGGAGACGATCAACAAGGTCTGCGCCTCCGGCCTGCGCGCTTCGGTCATCCTCGACCAGGCAATCCGCGCGGGAGACATGCAGGTGGGTGTGGGCGGCGGCATGGAGTCGATGTCCAAGGCCCCCTACCTGCTGCCGCAGGCGCGCTTCGGCTACCGCATGGGCGACGCCAAGATGCTCGACGCGATGGTCCACGACGGCCTTACCAACCCGTTCTCCGGCAAGCAGATGTTCATCGAGGCCACCGAGATCGGTGACGAGCTCGAGATGACGCGCGCTGACCTCGACCGCTGGGCGCTGCGCTCGCACGAACGGGCGCTCGCGGCGATCGACGACGGGCGTATGGCCGAAGAGATCGTGCCCGTGACCGTCAACGGGCGCAAGCAGAGCACCGTCGTCGAGGTCGACGAGGGGCCGCGGCGCGACACCTCGCTCGAGAAGCTCGCCGCGCTGCCCGGCCTCGTCGGCAAGGAGGGCTCGCACACCGCCGGCAACTCGCCCGGCGTCAACGACGGCGCCGGCGCGCTCGTCCTGTCCTCGCCCGAGTGGGCGCAGGCCAACGGCAGGGAGGCGCTCGCGGAGATCGTCGCCCACGCGCAGAGCGCCAACGACTTCGCCTATCTCGCCACAACGCCCGCCAGCGCCGCCAAGAAGGCGCTCGAGAAGGCCGGGCTGCAGCCCGGCGACATCGACGTGTGGGAGATCAACGAGGCGTTCGCGTCGGTCACGCTGAACTCGATTCGCATGCTCGGCATCGACGAGGACCGCGTCAACGTCAACGGCGGCGCCGTCGCCCTCGGCCACCCCATCGGCGCCTCCGGCGCGCGCATCCTCGGCAGCCTCATGCACGAGCTGCGCCGCCGCGGCGGCGGTCTCGGCTGCGCAGCGATCTGCTCCGGCGGAGGACAGGGCGACGCCCTGATCATCAAGGTCTAGTGCGGGACGTCGCCAGCGGCAACGTCGAGAGCACCGAGGCACACGGCGCGTCCGGCAACGGGCGCGTGAGCGCCGCCGCGTTCTTCGATCTCGACAAGACGCTGATGGCGGGATCGTCGGGCATCCACTTCGCCCGCGCGGCGTACGAGAGCGGCATGATCTCGCGCCGGCGGCTGGTGCGCGACGTGTACGAGAACCTGCGCTTCCGCCTGCGCGGTTCGACCGACGAACGCGCCGACGACGTGCGCGAACGCGTGGGCAAGATGATCGCGGGCGTGCGCGTGCGCGACCTCGAGCGGCTGTCCCCGCGCGTGCTCTCAGGCGTGCTGCCGCGGCTGTACCCGCAGATGCTGCAGCGCGCGTACGCGCACCAGGATGCCGGCATGCCCGTGTACATCATGACCGCCGCCTCGCAGGAGATGGCCGACCTGCTCGCGCGCGTGCTCGCCTTCGACGGCGGTCTGGGCTCACGCTCTGAGATCGTCGACGGCCGCTACACGGGCCGGCCGGCCGGCCCGTTCAACTACCGCGAGGGCAAGGTGCTGTCCATGCGTGCGCTCGCCGAGCGCGACGGCATCGACATCGAGTCCTCCTACGCGTACTCGGACTCGGAGTCCGACCTGCCGATGCTGCGAGCGGTTCGCCACGCCGTCGTCGTCAACCCCGACCGCGTGCTCAGGCGCATCGCCGCGCAGGAAGGCTGGGAGGTGGTCGAGCTCGATCGTCTCGGCCGGCGCCTGAAGGTATTTGGCGCGCTTGGCACGGCCGCCGCGATCGGCGCCCTCGGCACGGCCGTGCGCGATCGAACGGGACCCACCCGCCACGCGCGTACCGGCGCCCGTGAATAACCTGCGCGCGTATGGCCTCTGCACAGACCCAGGGCAAGATCCGCGTCGTCGTCGCCAAGCCGGGACTCGACGGCCACGACCGTGGCGCCAAGATCATCGCGCGCGCTCTGCGCGACGCGGGCATGGAGGTGATCTACACGGGCCTGCATCAGACGCCCGAGCAGATCGTGGAGACGGTCATCCAGGAGGACGCCGACGCGGTCGGCTTGTCGATCCTCTCCGGCGCGCACATGACGCTCGTCCCCCGCGTGGTCGCGCTGCTGCACGAGCAGGGCGTGGACGACGTGCTCGTCACCGTCGGCGGCACGATCCCCGCGCAGGACATCCCCGAGCTCAAGAGCCTGGGCGTCGCCGAGGTGTTCACGCCCGGCGCGCCCACGCAGGCGATCGTCGACTTCATCCGCGGCGCGGTCGCCGCGCGCTAAAACCGATTGACTCGTCAGTCAACCGCGCGAACGGGTACGATTCACTCACTTAGACCCAAGGAGAAGCCCACTCAATGAAGATATGCGTCCTGGTGAAGGAGGTCCCGGACGCCGCCGTCGAGAAGCGGATCGACCCCTCGACGGGGCGCATGGACCGCAGCGGAGAGAAGAATCTCAATCCGTATGACACGCACGCCATCGAGGCGGCGATGCAGATCAAGGAGGGCGGCGCGGTGCCCGTCGAGGAGATCATCGCCGTGACGATGGGACCCGACAGCGCCGTGCGCGCGCTGCACAAGGCCGTCTCGCTCGGCGCCGACCGCTCGGTCCACCTCTCAGACCCCGTCGTCGCCGGCTCCGACGTCGCCGCCACCGGCTACGCGCTCGCAAAGACGCTGCAGCGCGAGAGCCCAGACCTGGTGCTGCTCGGCCAGCAGTCAGACGACGGCGAGTGCTACACGATCGGCGCCGTCGTCGCCGAGCACCTGGGCATGCCCTCGCTCACCCAGGTGATCAAGATGGACGTCGAATCGTCTGATTCTCACCCACCCGGGGGGGTGGGATCCGGATCCCTGCGCTGCGAGCGCCAGGCCGAGTACGGCTACGACACCGTCCAGGTGAAGCTGCCCGCGGTGATCTCCGTCGGCGACGCCATCAACGAGCCGCGCTACCCGTCGCTGAAGGCGATCATGGGCGCCAAGAAGAAGCAGCTCGACACCGTTACCGCCGGCGACGTCGGCATCGACGCCGCCAAAGTCGGCGGCGATAACTCCGCCGCCCAGTGGGTCGCCGCCAAGGCGCCGCCCGCGAAGGCCGCCGGCGAGATCATCGAAGACGAGGACACCGGCGAAACCGTCGAAAAAATCGTCGCCTGGCTCGACCAGCGCAAGCTCATCTAAGGAGGAGCTGAGACCACATGGCAAATATCCTGGTTTACGCGCTGCACTACGACGGCGCGATCAACAAGAACTCACTGGGCGCCGTCTCCGAGGGCGCCAAGCTCGCCGGCGAGCTCGGCGGCGAGGCACACGCGCTGCTGCTCGGCGAGAGCATCCCGCAGGACCTCGCCGCCTCGCTCGGCAACTACGGCGCCAAGAAGGTGCTCGTCGCCGAGGGCCCCGAGGGGCTCGCGCAGCCGCTCGTCGACGCGATGGCCGCTGCCATCTCCAGCGGCGAGTACTCCTACGCGCTGTTTGGCGGCGGTCTGCTCGGCTTCGAGATCGGCGCAGGCCTGGCCGCGCGCCTGGGCGCGGGCGTGGCGATGGAGGTCACCGCCGTCCGTGCGGAGGGCGGCGAGCTGGTCGCCGAGCGCCCGATTCTCGGCGACTCCGCTATCTCTGAGATCAAATACCGCTCTGACGTCGGGATCATCATCGGGCGCCTGAACGCGTTCGAGATCCGCGAGACCGGCGAGGGCCCCGCGGCGGTCGAGCAGCTCAGCTTCGAGCTCAGCGCCCAGGCGCAGCAGGCGACGATGCTCACTCGCGGCGAGCAGCGTGGCGCGGACGTGGACATCGAGGGCGCCGACATCCTCATCGCCGGCGGTCGCGGCCTCGGCAAGCCAGAGGGCTTTCAGCTCGCCGAGGATCTGGCGGCGGCGTTCGGCGGCAACAGCGCCGTCGCCGCCACGCGCGCGGTCGTCGACGCTGGCTGGTATCCCTACGCCGCGCAGATCGGCCAGACGGGCAAGACGGTCTCGCCCAAGCTGTACCTCGCGGCGGGCATCTCCGGCGCGATCCAGCACAAGGTCGGCATGCAGAGCTCAGAGAACATCGTCGCCATCAACAAGGACGCCAACGCGCCGATCTTCGAATTCTCCGACCTTGGCATCGTCGGCGACCTCAACAAGATCCTGCCCAAGCTGACCGAAGCAGTGAAGGCCAAGAAGGCCGAGTAGAGGGAGGTCTGAGCGTGTCCGGACACGGCTCCAGCAACGGCAAGGTCGCGCCGGCGGCGTTCCCGCCGCCGGTGGACTCGCGCAAGGAGTTCATCAAGCGCGGCCTCGACGCCGAGGACGAGCTGATCGAGGTCGGCGTGGTGATCGTCGGCGGCGGCACCGCGGGACTGGCGTGCGCCAACCGCCTGCTGCAGCTGCTCGGCGACGACGCCGAGATGATGGAGCGCCTCGGCGAAGTCCCCGTCGCGGTCGTCGAGAAGGCCAAGACGTGCGGCGGGCACAACCTCTCGGGCGCGGTCATGCGCCCTGGGCCGCTGCAGGAGCTGTTCGGAGAGATGACCCGCGAGGACTGGCGCAAGGAGGGCTTCGCCTTCGGCGAGGTCAAGAAGGAGGCCGTCTACCTCACGCCCACGTCCAAGCTCTCGCTGCGCATACCAACCCCGCCGCCGTTCAAGAATCACGGCAACGAGGTCGTCTCCGTGTCGGCGCTCGCGCGCTATCAGCAGCGCCAGGCGGAGGACGCCGGCGCGTACATCCTCACCGAGACCTCCGCCACGCAGCTCGTCGTGGAAGACGGCACCGTGGTCGGTGTGCGCTCGGGCGACAAGGGCCGCGGCAAGGACGGCGAGCCGCTTGGCAACTTCGAGCCCGGCACCGACATCAAGGCGCAGGCGACCGTCCTCGCCGAGGGCTGCTGGGGTCACCTCACGGGCGCGGCGATCAAGGAGTTCGACCTGGCCGAGGGGCGCGAGCCCCAGGTGTGGGAGCTCGGCGTAAAGGAGGTCTGGAAGGTCCCCAAGCCGCTCGACCGCCTGATCCACACGATGGGTCCATGGCCACTGAAGATCGCCACCAAGTACGGCCAGATCGGCGGCACGTGGATCTACCCGATGAAGGACGAGAAGAGCGGCGATGACCTCGTCTCGATCGGCTTCGTCGTCGAGCTCGAGTACGCCGACGCGACGACCTCCGCGCACGATCTGCTGCAGACGTTCAAGACACATCCGCTCGTGCGCAAGATCCTCGAGGGCGGCGAGCGCGTTGCCTGGGGCGCCAAGGCGCTGCCCGGCGGGGGGTACTGGTCGATGCCCAAGCTCTCGATGCCCGGGGCGCTGCTGGTCGGCGATTCGGGTGGCATGGTCGACACGATGGCGCTGAAGGGCGTGCACCACTGCATCAAGTCGGGCATGCTCGCGGCCGAGTCGATCTACGCGGCGCTGGGACGCGGCAGCCACGACTTCTCCGACTACGAGCAGGTGATCGACGAGTCCTCCGTCGGGCGCGAGCTGTGGGAGGTCCGCAACGCGCGCCAGCCGCTGCAGAAGGGGCTGCTGCTCGGTGGTCCGCTGAGCGGCATTCAGCAGATCAGCAAGGGCAGGCTGCCGGGCCGCGCCGACTGGCACCGCAACGACGAGAAGCCGATGTTCGTCGGCAACACCAAGGACACCTACGTCAAGCCCGACGGCAAATACACCTTCGACAAGCTCTCCTCGGTGTTCATCACCGGCAACGCCACGCGCGACGACGCCCCCAACCACATCCGCGTGCGCAAACGGGTGCCGCGCGAGATCGCCGAAACCTGGCGCTGGATGTGCCCCGCGGGCGTGTACGAGATCCCCGAGGACGGGAAGGGTGGGGACGAATCCGGCAACGTGGACGTGATCGTCAACTACACCAACTGCGTGCAGTGCGGCGCCATCACCGCCAAGGGCGGTCGCCTGACGACCCCCGAGGGCGGCGACGGGCCGCTGTATCAGCTCACCTGACGCCGGCTGGCGGGCAGGCCGCCAGCGGCCGAGCCGGCGCGCGCCGCTCGCCGTGAGCGCCGCTGGCTGCGCACCGCCAGGATCACCCCCGCCTGCGTGCCGCGGAACAGCGACCAGCTCGCCAGGCCGCGCGAGGGCGCGAGGCGCACGGCCTGTGCGACGCCGGGCGCCGAGCGCGTGCCGATTGCGAACATCCACGCCAGGAACGGCCCGCGCCGCCACGCCGGCAGATGCTCGAGCACAGCCAGCGAGCTGTTGTGCGTCGCGTCGCGCAGTTCCCGCGAGCTGAACTGACGCGAATCGTCCACGCGCGGCTGGGGATAGTGGTCAACCGCGATCGCCGGGTCATAGATCACACGAAAGCCCCTGCGCCTGATCGTCAGGCACAAGCCGAGCTCCCAGTGGTGCTCGGTCCCCACGCCCAGCAGCCGCTCGTCGCAACGGATCTCCCGCAGCAGCTCGCCCCTGACGCTCAGGTTGACGCCCTTGAGGATGTCCACATCGCGCGCCGGGCCGACCCCCAGATGGTGATTGCCCCTGACACGGCCGAAGCGGCCGATCGCGCCGACCACGCGCGCTGAGCCCCGCCCCCACAGCACTCCCTGTTTGTAGATCCAGTCGCGGCCGCCAACCGCCCCGATCCGCGGATCGCCCTCGTAGCTCGCCGCGATCCGCGCCAGCCAGTCGGGATGGGGGGCCGCGTCGTCGTCGGTCAGCGTCACCACGTCTCCGCTCGAGCAGTCCACGCCGGCGTTCATCGCCGCTACCACCCCCGATCGCGTGACCGTCACCACCCGCACCGGTCGTGCACGCGTGCGCACGACCTGCCTGCTCGCGTCGTCGTCATCGCGCACGACCACAATCGTCTCATCCGCCGGGCGCTCCTGACGGTCGAGCGCGTCGAGACAGCGAGCGAGGCTCTCCGGTCGCCTGTAGGTGGGAATGACCACGGATACCCGCACGGATCCATCCTTACATGGGGGCGCGGCGAAACATGTGCGCATATTGAGTGTTATGGACGTGTCATGTCGATCACCTCCAACCGCCGACGCCGCCGTATGCCGCTGCTGATCGTGAGCGCCGGGCTTGCCTGCCTGGCCGCGGTGGACAGCGCTCCCGTGGCCGGCCGGGAGCTCACGAGCGCCAGGGCGGCGCAAGCGTCGAACCCTGCCTCAGGAGGGTCGGGGACCAGCGGCGAACGGGGCTCATCCGGCGCGCCGATCGCCTCGGCGACGTTGCAGCAGTGTGTCACCTCCCTGTCGCAGAGCGAACGCTCCGCATCCTTCGCCGGCGAAATGACCGCCATCCCCGGCACGGTTCGCATGCAGATGCGCATCGGCGTGCTGGAGAGGGTGCCTGGAGAACCGCAGTTCCACGCCGTCAGCGCCCCCGGCCTGGACGTCTGGCGCGGCTCCGCCTCGGGCGTGAAGATCTACACGTACATAAAGCAGGTGACCAACCTCGCCGCGCCCGCCGTCTACCGCGGCGTAGTGCGCTTCCGCTGGTTGGATGCCAGGGGTCACCCGCTCAAGACACAGGAGCTGCGCACCGCGCGCTGCCAGCAACCGAGCACGCCCCCCATGGCTGGCGCCGCCCCCGCACCGCCCGCGACCGGCAGCGCACCGACCTCCACGGCTGACACCACGACAGCCCCCGTCGGCTAGCGCGCTCGCGGCCCGCTAGAATCGAGCGACGATGAAGGAGCAGATCCACCCGAGCTACGTCCGCGCGCACGTGCGCTGCACATGCGGCAACGAGTTCATCACGCGCGCGACGCAGGAGGAGCTGCACATCGAGGTCTGCTCCAACTGCCACCCGTTCTACACCGGCCGCCAGAAGCTGATGGACACCGGTGGACGGGTCGAGCGCTTCCAGCGCAGGGTCGCCAAGGGGCGCCTGCACTCGACGCAAACTCGGTCCGCTCAGTAGCGCAATGCCCGCGCGTCTGGTCGCCGATCGCGCGCAGGTCGGCCAGCCGACAAAGCCACCGGCGGCGAGCACGGCCACCGCGTTGAAGGCCGACGATCTCGGCGCTGGCGCCCGCGAGCAGCCCGGCCTCGGCGCCGCGGTCGCAGACGGCGACGGCGAGCTGCGCGCCCAGCGCGATGCGCCCGTGGGCGGACAGGCGGTGATCGAGGGCGTGATGATGCGCGGCGTCTCCACATGGGCGGTCGCCGTGCGCAAGCCCGTCGAGCCGGACGAGGGCGAGCACGACGATCAGGCGCAGAACGGCGCAGTCGGAGACACGGCGCTCGGCGAGATCGAGGTCACGACGCTGCCGCTCGAGTCCGCGATGAAGCGCCACCGCGCGCTGCGGCTGCCGATCGTACGCGGCGTCGTCGCGCTGGGTGGATCGATGGTGATCGGCTTTCGCGCGCTCGAGATGTCCGCCAACGCGCAGCTGCCGCCCGCGGCCAAGCAGCCCGCCGGCGATGGGCAGCCCGATGGCGCTGGCGAGCAGGCGGCCGAGATCGAGGAGCAGAAGGAGGAGATCCCGCGCGCGCTGTGGGCGGGCACGGTCGTCGTGGCGGTGGCGCTCGCGGTCGTGCTGTTCTTCCTGATCCCCGTTGGGCTGACAAGCCTGATCAAGGGCCAGCTCGGCTCCTCGCTGCTGTTCTGGTTGGTCGAGGGTCTCGTGCGCACAGCGCTGTTCCTCGGCTACATGCTGTTGCTCTCGCGCGTGCGCGACCTGCGTCGCGTGTTCGAGTACCACGGCGCCGAGCACAAGACGATCTCGTGCTTCGAGGCCGGGCTGGCGCTCACGCCCGTCAACGCCCAGCGGTTCTCGCGGCTGCACCCACGTTGCGGCACCAGCTTCCTGCTCGTCGTGATGATCGTCGCCATCTTCGTGTTCGCGCCGATCGGTCTGCCCGCGTGGTACTGGCTGATGCTCACGCGCGTGCTCGGCGTGCCCGTGATCGCCGGCATCTCCTTCGAGCTGATCAAGTTCGCCGGGCGCAACCGCTCGCGGGGCTGGGTGCGCGCGCTGATGTGGCCGGGGTTGAAGCTGCAGCTGCTGACCACGCGCGAGCCCGACCTGCACCAGCTGGAGGTCGCGATCGCCGCCCTGAAGGCCGTGCTCGAGCGCGAGAAGCCCGGCGAGCTGTCCGCCGCTGATCTCGTCGGCGTCGAGGTCGTCGCCTAGAGCCGTCCCGTCTCGCCGACGTCGTAGGTATGGCCTGCGATGCGGTGCAGTGGCTAGCTGACGCCGGCGGGGTCGCCCTCGATGGCGCCGGCACGATCGCTGGTGAGGATGCGGTCCACGAGCTGTGCCCAGCCGGCCTTCACGCGCGCGAGCGACATGCCGCGCGCCGCGCGCAGATAGATGAACAGCTCGGCGCCCAGCGCAGCCAGCAGCGCGTCCGCGAGCAGCTCTGCGTCGCACTCGCCATCAGCCTCGCGCAGGAGCAGCGTGATGTGCAGTCGGTGTACGGCGTAGGCGGGGTGGGTGAAGCGAGCAGGGCCGGTCTCCGCCGAGAGCAGCAGCTCGGAGTGGGCCTCGAGCATGTCGATCAGCCGCTCGCCGAACGCGATCAGCCGCTCACGTGCCGGCGCGCCAGGCCCGAGCGGCGGCTCGCCTCGGATGAAGCCTTCCTGGAAGGCGCGCTCGTCCTCTGACAGGACCGCCGCGGCGAGCGACGCGCGCGAGCCGAAGCGGCGAAAGAGCGTGCCCTTGCCCACGCCCGCCGCCTCGGCGACCTCGTCCATCGACACGCAGCCAGCTCCGCGCTCGTCGAACAGGCGCCTGGCGGCGCACAGGATCCGCTCGCGGTTGCGCGCCGCATCGACGCGCTCCCCGGCGTCGGGCTCGATCTGCGGCAGCTCGAATGAAGTGTCCACGATCTCCATCTTACTATCCGGACCATGGTCCGATTGTGTGCTATGCTGGCTTCAAGCTAAACGGACTGAGGTCCGAATCTCCCGAAAGGAACCCAGAGATGAGCACAGCAACCGCACAACCACTCGCCGTCGGCAACTGGACGATCGACAAAGTGCATTCCCACGTCGGCTTCGCCGTCAAGCACATGGTCGTCGCCACCTTCCGCGCCCAGTTCCAGGACTACACCGGCTCGTTGAGCGTCGGTGAGGACGGCCAACCGCGCCTGGAGGGCTCGGTCAAGGCCGATTCGATTGTCGTCAAGGACGAGAACCTGGCGGCGCACCTGCGCCAGCCCGACTTCTTCGACACCGAGCGCTTCCCCGAGATCCGCTTCACCTCGACCGCGGTCACGGTTGGCGAGCAGGGCGAGCTCGAGGTCGACGGCGAGCTGACGATCAAGGACCACACCCACAGGGTCACCGCGCGCGGCAGCATCACCGGCCCGCACACCGACCTCGCCGGCAACGACAAGATCGGCGTCGAGCTGGAGGCGATCGTCGACCGGCGCGACTACGGGCTGGAGTTCAACGCGCAGCTGCCAAAGGGCGGCTATGCGGTGGACAACGACGTCAGGCTGGACGTCTCGCTGGAGCTCGTGCGGGAGGCCTAGCGATGGAGATCCTCGGACTGTCCGGCAGCCTTCGGCGCGACTCGCACAACACACGCCTGCTGAAGGCGACGCGCGCTCTGCTGCCTTCCAACGCGCAGCTCGTGGTATTCGAGCGGCTCGCCGAGATCCCGCCGTACAGCGAGGACGTCGAGCGTGAGGCTCCCCCGGCCGTCGCGGCCCTGCGGGCTGCGATCGCCCACGCGGATGCCCTGCTCGTGTCGACGCCCGAGTACAACGCGTCGATCCCCGGAGCGCTCAAGAACGCGCTCGACTGGGTCTCGCGTCCGCTCGCCGAGACGCCGCTGCGGGGCAAGCCCGCAGCGGTGATCGGCGCGAGCACCGGCCTGTTTGGCGCCGTGTGGGCGCAGGCCGAGCTGCGCAAGGTGCTCGCCACGATCGGCGCGCGCGTGGTGGACAGGGAGTTGCCGGTCCCGCAGGCCGACGAGGCGCTCGACGCCGACGGCCTGCCGCGCGAGCGCGAGGCGCTGGCGGCGCTGTCGGCGACGCTCGACGAGCTGCTCGATCTGGCCGCGCCGAGCACGCTTGCGGCCTGAGCCGTCCGCGCGCGCGGTACGCTCGCAAGGCGATGATCGAACAACTCGTGGAGCAGATAGAGACGAGCTTCGCCGAGCTCGGCGGGCGCATGACCGACCCTGACGTGATCTCCGACAGGGAGCGTTTCGCCGCGGCCGGACGCGCCTACAGCCAGCTCGAGCCCGCTGCGAAGCTCGCCGTGCAGTGGCGGCGCGCGCACGACGACGCCGCCGGCGCGGAGGAGCTGCTCGCGGAGATGGGCGAGGACGCGGAACTGCGCGAGGACCTGGCGCGCGCACGCGTGCGCATCGAGGAGCTGGAGGAGGAGATACGCCTGGCGATGGTCGAGCGCGATCCCAACGACCAGAAGAGCGTGATCGTCGAAATCCAGGGCGGCGCCGGCGGCGATGAGGCCGGGCTGTGGGCCGGCGACCTGTACCGAATGCTCACGCGCTACGCCGAGCGCCGCGGATTTCAGACCGAGCCGCTTGGTGCCGGCGAGGGCAAGTACACGTTCGAGATCAAGTCCCGCCCACCCGACGGTGCCTACTCCGTCTTCAAGTACGAGGGCGGCACCCACCGCGTGCAGCGGATTCCCCAGACCGAGTCCCAGGGCCGCATCCACACCTCCACCGCGACCGTCGCCGTGCTGCCCGAGGCCGAGGACGTCGACGTGCAGATCGATCCCAACGACCTGCAGGTCGACGTCTACCGCTCCTCTGGGCCTGGTGGGCAGTCGGTCAACACGACCGACTCCGCCGTGCGCGTCACGCACAAACCGTCCGGGATCGTCGTCTCGATGCAGGACGAGAAGTCCCAGCTGCAGAACCGCGAGCGCGCGCTGCGTGTATTGCGCGCGCGGCTGTACGAGCGCGCCCTGGCCGAACAGCAGGCCGAGCTGGCGGCAGACCGCCGCTCGCAGGTCGGGACGGGCGATCGCGCCGAGAAGATCCGCACCTACAACTACGGCGAGCGTCGTGTCACCGACCACCGCATCAAGCTCACAGTCCAC
>Ga0116215_1000215_pt1 | contig 47186 bp, 48 predicted proteins | sample Sb_taG_7_FD_89698 | JGI IMG/M metagenome (GOLD analysis project Ga0116215, IMG submission 89698) | Peat soil microbial communities from Weissenstadt, Germany - Sb_50d_2_FS metaG | ecosystem: Environmental > Terrestrial > Soil > Wetlands > Peat | place: Germany: Weissenstadt | collected 2010-09-21
CATGCACGAACGCTGGACGAAGACGGGCGATCATTCGCAGGCGGTCGCGGAGGGACTGTCGCTGACGGGCCGCGTGGTGACGGCGGCGGCGGCAATCATGGTGTGCGTGTTCCTGTCGTTCACGCTGCTGGAAGGCCGCGTGATCAAGGAGTTCGGCCTCAGCCTCGCGAGCGCCGTGTTCCTCGACGCGCTGATCGTCCGCTGCCTGCTGCTGCCCGCGGCGCTGCACCTGGTGGGCAAGCGCACATGGTCGCTGCCCGCGTGGCTCGACCGGACAATGCCCAAGCTGAACATCGAGGGCACGCAGCTGCCGGCGGACGCCGAAGCGGACGCACGCTCCAGCGCGAGCACGCCCGGCGCGTTCCCGCGCAGCCGCCCCGGTGTCGCCACCGAGGGCGCGGACGCCTGACCCAGGCGCTTGACTACTCGTCCAGGCCGGGGATCGGCTCGATCGGGAGCTCGCCGTAGATCGCCTCCAGCTCCGCAAGGTCCAGCCGGTCCCGAGGTCGTCCGGCCAGACGCTTGAAGCCGACCACGCTTGGCAGAGACGCGACACGCACGACTCGCCCGTCCCATTCGGTCGTCTCGGCGCGCTGAGCGACGGTGTCGTAATCCAGCGGCGGGAGTCCGCCGCGCATGATGTCGACGATGCCATGACGGCTGCCGATACGCAGATGCTGTGCCCCGGCCACATCCTCGAGCGTGAGCGTCTTGCCATCGCGCAGACGCGTGCCCTTCACCCGCTCGAGGAAGCGCACGACCGCCGTGTCGGCGTCGGGGCCGTCCGGCACGAGCAGATCGCTGTCCTTGGTAGCGCGAACGTGACCGTGATAGATCACGCTGAAGCCGCCTATGACTACATGTTCGAGTCCAGCCGCGTCGGCGTCCGCGACGACGCCGAGAAGGTCAGGACCAGAGAGCTCGTCTTGGGGCATGGCCGGCGCGGATGGACGCAGCGAGCAGAGAAACCGCCTGCTGGGAGAGCCTCTGTCCGACCTCGAGCCGCTGCGCCGGTGTGAGAGCCATATTGCTCGCGCGAAGCTGCTCCGCCTCTTCGCGATTGATCTCAGCCCACTCCGCCTCGTGGCCGACCGAAAGGAGCGGCGTATTCGCCACGTCCTTTGGTGGCGTCTGGCGCGCAGGTCTCATAGTTCAACTCTATCGGCGGCTCGCGACGGCCAATGCGAGGTCGAGCTCACGCTGCGCAGTCCCTGCACGACCCGTGCAGCACGATCTCGTGCTCTGAGACCGCCAGTGGCACGCGCTCGCTAAGGCTGTCGATCGCGCGCTCCAGGCCGGCGTCCGAGAACGGCATCACCAGGCCGCACTGGTCGCACACGAGATGATGGTGGTGGTGCTCCTCGTGCTCGCACACGCGCTCATAGCGGACCATCGCCTGCCCCGTCTCCACGCGCTGCACCAGCCCCAGCGCCTCCAGCTCGTCGAGGATCCGGTACACGCTCGCGCGGCTCACCGGCCGTGCGGAGGCGCCGCGCAACGCGTCCTCGACCTCCAGCGCCGTCAGCGCACACTCCTGCCCGGCGAGCAGCGCCAGCAACGCACGGCGGGCGCCACCGCGCTTTCGCCCCGCGCCCGCAAGCGCCCGCTCTGCGCGCTCGACCCAATCTCCGTGGGTGGTGTCGGCGCCAGCCGGCTCGCCCACGCCGAGGATCTCGGCGGGCTCGGAGCTGGCGGTCTCGACGCTGGAGCTCATATGAGGATCGTAGAGGCGCGAGGAACCTCGCTTTGCATGGAGCCCCCGCCATCCTCGTGGCCGCGCGTCGCCCGGCCGCGCCGCCATGCCGCCCAGCCGCGCCCGAGCGCGTACGCGCCGGCGCTGATCGAGCCGACGAAGAACCCGACCGGGTAGTTGGTGCTGTAGGACGCCGCGATCGCGCTCCACACGGTCGCCAGCGCGATCGCCACCGACAGCGCCATCGCCGCGAGCGGCCTGTCCGTCAGCGAGCGCGCGGCGGCGGGTGCGCCGATCATCAGGCTGAAGATCAGCAGCGTCCCCACCACCGGCACCGTCATCGTGCTCGCCAGCGCGACCACCGCAAGGAAGCACAGCTCCATCGCAAAGCCGTTCACGCCGCGCGCCTCCCCCACCTCCGCGAGCACCGAGCTCAGCAGCAAAGGCCTGTACAGCAGCACGATCGCCGCCACGCACACGAGCGCCAGCGCTGCCGTCGGCGCGACCTCGTTGCTCGATATGCCCAGCACCTCGCCGAACAGCAGCGAGTACACCTCCGGCGCGTATTGGCTGCCGAAGCTCAGGAACAGCGAGCCGAGCGCGAGCATCGCCACCAGCGCCAGCGCGGTCACCGCGTCGTGGCGACCGCGCCTGCCCAGCACACCGATGCCAAGCGCGCCCAGCAGCGAGAACACCCCCAGCCCGATCAGCGTGCTGACGCCCAGCAGCGTCGCGCCCGCGGCGCCCGCGAACGAGCCGTTGGGAACAGCGTGGGCGACGAAGGCGGAGCCGCGCAGCACCGTGAAGAAGCCCACCAGCCCGGCCACCACCGCGATGATGCTCGCCACGATCCACGCGTTGACCATGAAGCCCGAGAACATCTATTCCCACTCCTTGCGCATCAACGCCGCGGGCCGCGCGCGCGCGCCCGGGCCGACGCGTGCGATCGCACCCGCCAGCAGGTAGCCCGCGAAGATCAGCGCCACCACGAAGAAGCTCACCGGCCAGCCGTGTTCCTTCGGCGGCCAGTAGAAGCTGTCGTACGCGAGCAGCACCCCCAGCCACATCGCGCCCACGCCCAGCGCGCCCGCCAGCGCGATCGCGCGGCCGGGCCTGCGCGTCAGGCGCAGCGCCGTCGCCGCCGGGCCGATCAACAGCGCCGTGCTGAGAATCGTGCCGATCGTCATCGCCGCCAGCGCCACCGCCAGCGCCAGCGCCAGCAGGTAGGCCGCACCCACCAGGCGCACAGGGATGCCGCGCGCGGCCGCCATCTCCGCGCTCACCGAGCTCAGCAGCAGCGGCCGGTACAGCGCCGCCACGATCGCCAGCGCGGCCGCGCCCAAGAGCGCCACCTCCGGGATCGTGCGCGCGGCGATCGTGAACGCCGAACCGAACAGGATCGTGTTCGCCACCCCGGTCGTGTTGTGGTAGGTCGCGTCGAAGTGCAGCAGCAGCGCCGCCAGCCCGAGCGCCGCACCGAGCACGATGCCCGTCGCCAGGTCGCGCCCGCGAGGGCGCTGAATGCCGATCAGCTCCATCACCCCCGCCGCCACGATGTCGATCGCCACGATGCCCCACAGCGGTCCCACACCCGCCAGGAACGCCGCCGACCCGCCCGTTGTGCCGATGTCGCCCAGCGCCTCGCCCGCGAACGACTGCCCGCGCATGACCGTGAACACACCCACGCACGCCGACACGAACGCCACAACTCCACCCACACCACACGCAACTGCCACCGCCTCGCTCGAGAAGAAGCCACGCGCGACGATCGACGCCGACAGCGCGGCGCTCACTTGACGACCTCCGGCGCTGGGAATACGCCTTCGTGCCCGTGCCGGCCGACCCCCGATCGCTCCTCCTCCTCACCCGCGCCCGCCACCACCAGCACGCGCCCATGCACTCTCAGCACGTCCACGTGACTGCCGTACAGCTCGCTCAGCACGTCCGCGCGCACCACCTGCTCGACCGTGCCGCTCACCGCGCGCCCGCCCGCGAGGTACACGATGCGATCCATCACCGGCAACAGCGGGTTCATTTCGTGTGCGCTGATCAACACCGCCACGTCGCGCTCCCTCGCGATCCGCGCTAGCAGCGCCACCACCTCCTGGCCTGCGCGCAGGTCGAGGTTGGCCAGCGGCTCGTCCAGCAGCAGCAGCCGCGGAGCGCCGGCCAGCGCGTGCGCGATCAGCACGCGCTGCTGCTCGCCTCCCGAGAGGCGACCCACGCGCCGGTCGGCGAAGCCGACCGCGCCGACCGCCTCGAGCATCTCCGCCACCAGCGCCCTGCGCGCGCGCGACGGGCGCGGGATGCCCAGGCGGTGGGCGTCGATACCCAGGCCCACGAGATCGCGCGCGCGCAGCGGCATGTCGGGGTCCAGCAGGAACTTCTGCGGGACATAGCCGATCAGCGGATTGCGGTGCGAGCGCGGGCGCCCTGCCAGCAACACGTGCCCGGCGCTCGCCCGCTGCAGCCCGAGGATCACGCGGAACAACGTCGTCTTGCCCGCGCCGTTGGACCCGATCAGGCCCGTCAACGCACCCGGGTGGATGGCAAAGCTGACCTCGCTCAGCACCTCCCGCCCCGACAGCCGCACGCTGACCCCCTGCACCGACAGGATCTCCTCGCCGCCGCTGATCTGCTCGGCGCGGCCCATCACAGCTTCTGCGTGGAGACCTTTTCAGCGATCGCCCTGCGCAGCGCGCGCACCTCCGCAAGCATCCACGACTGGTAGTCGTACCCGGGCGTGGGCATCGTCTCGTACACCCCCACCACCGGCACGCGGTCGCTTTTGGCCGCTTCCAGGAAGGACTGCGTCACCGAGTCGGTCACCTGCTGGTTGTAGAGCAACACCTTCACGCGGTGCTCGGCGAACAACCCGTCCTGCAGCGTCACGTCCTGGGGCGCGGGATCGACGCCGTTCATGATGTCCGCCTGCAGCGCAAACGGCGTCAGGTTGACGGTCCCGGCCGCTTCCAGCATGTAGTCGCCGACCGGCTCCGTGCTCGCGACCGGCGTGTTCGGGTATTCGACCGCGAGCCGTTCCAGCGCCTGATACCACGGCGTCAGCGACCGCTCGAAGTGGGCCACGTTAGCCTGGAAGTAGGCAGCATGCTTCGGCTGTAACGCCGAGAGGTCGGTGGCGATCGCCTTCGCCACCGCGGGCATCGTCTGCGGCCTGTACCAGAGGTGCGGGTTGGCCGTGGAGTCCGGCAGCCCGAGCAGCTTCTGCACGTCGATCACCTTGCGCTGAGAGCTGGGCGAGGCCGACTCGATCCGTTCCATGAACGTGTCGTAGCCGAGGCCGTTCTGCACGATCAGCTGCGCCCCGGCCATGACCGCGGCGACGCTCGCAGAGGCCTCGAACGTGTGCGGATCGGTGTTCGGGTTGCTCTCGATCGCGATCGTGTTCACGTAACGGCCGCCCACCTGCGCGATCACGTTCGCGTACTCGTTCTCAGCGCCGACCGCGAGGATCCTGCCGCCGGCCGTGCCGGCGCTGCCCGCGTTGGACCCGCAGCCCGCCGTCATCGCGGCCACCACCACCGCCAGCATCACCACCGCGAGGGCACCCGGCCGGCAAGCGCGGGCGGCCGTCGCGGCAACGCCGCAGCGCCTGCTCAAAAGCTCGGGGTTCATCGTCGCGCGGCTCCTTCTGGCACAGACCGTCGTAGGATTCCGCGCCCGAGCCTATCATAAGACTGAGTCTTGTTCTCAGTCTATTTTCTGCCAGCGGCGTCAGCCAGCGAGCTAGTACTCCTCTGCGCCAGCGCGCTTGCGCCGGCGAACCATGATCACGGCCACGACGAGGACGATCACCACCAGCGCCGCCCCGCCGACTATGTAGCGGAGCTTGTGTTTGTGCGCTTTGGCAGGCCCGATCGGCTTGCCCTTCTCCGTGTATGACGTGATGCCCTTCGCCTTCAGCGCCGCGACCAGCTTCGCCTCTTCGTGCGGGGCATAGTGGATCAGCACGTGCGCGCCGCTGGTCAGCGTCAGGTGCAGCGAGCGCACCTTGGTGTTGAACGTCGCCGCCTTGATCTGGCCGCCCGCGAGCTGCTGTTCGTAAGCCTGCGTCGTCTCGACCGTGAACTTCGCTTTGGAGGTCACCCCGGCCGCGCTCGCGGCCGAGATCGGAGCCGCGCAGGCCAAGCACGCGAGCAGCACGGCGATCTTGATGGGCTGGGGGGTTCTTGTCAGTCTGGTCATCGCCGGTACCCTAGCGTCGCCGACGATTGGAGGCTCGCTCATCGTGCGAGCGGCGCGCCGTCCGTCACTTACGCGCCTGTTTGATCGCCTTCTGCCGCTCGACCTTGGAGAGGTTCACCTTGCGCATGCGCACCGACAGCGGCGTCACCTCCACCGCCTCGTCCTCGCGCACGAACTCCAGCGCTTCGTCGAGCGTCAGCTTGCGGTGGGTATCCAGACGCACGAGCACGTCGGAGGTGGAGGAGCGCATGTTCGTCAGGTGCTTTTCCTTGACGGGGTTCACGTCGAGATCGTCCGCGCGGGCGTTCTCGCCGATGATCATCCCTTCGTAGACCTCCTCGCCGGGACCGACGAACAGCGAGCCGCGCTCCTGGAGGGTGAACAGCGAGAAGGTGACCGTCTCGCCGCGGCGGTCGGCCACGAGCACCCCGCTCGTGCGCGTCAGGATCTCGCCCGCCCACGGCTCCCAGCGGTCGAACACGTGGTGCATGATCCCCGTCCCGCGCGTCTCGGTCAGGAACTCCGTGCGAAAGCCGATCAGCCCCCGCGCGGGGACCAGGTACTCCATGCGCACCCAGCCGGTGCCGTGATTAATCATGTGCTCCATGCGTCCCTTGCGCGCCGCCAGCAGCTGCGTGACCGTGCCTACGTGCTCCTCGGGCACGTCCACGGACAGGCGCTCGACCGGCTCGTGGCGCTTGCCGTCGATCTCGCGCTCGAGCACATGGGGCTGTCCTACGGTCAGCTCGAAGCCCTCCCTGCGCATCATCTCCACCAGCACCGCCAACTGCAGCTCGCCGCGGCCCTGGACCTCGTAGGTGTCCGGACGGTCGGTCTCCTGGACCCGCAGCGACACGTTTCCCACAAGCTCCTGATCGAGACGTGCCTTGATCTGCCTGGCGGTGATCTTGTCCCCATCTTTACCCGCCAGCGGCGAGGTATTCACACCGATCGTGATCGACATCGCCGGCTCGTCGACCGTGATCACCGGCAGCGGCCGCGGATTGCCGAGATCGGCGAGCGTCTCGCCGATCGTCACCTCCGCGATCCCCGCCACCGCGATGATCTCCCCGGGGCCCGCATCGGGCGCATCGACGCGATCGAGCGCGTCGGTGACGTACAGCTCGGCCACGGTCGCGCGCTGGATCGAGCCGTCGGCGCGGCACCACGCGATCTGCTGACCCTTGCGGATGTTGCCGTGGCGCACCCTGCAGATCGCCAGCCGGCCCACGTACGGTGAGGCGTCGAGGTTGGTCACGAGCGCCTGCAGCGGGTGCTCAGGGTCGTACGTCGGCGCGGGGATGCGCTCGAGCAGCAAGTCCAGCAGTGGGGCGAGCGTCTCGCCCTCGAGTGGCTTGCCGGGCTCGTAGTGCAGCGAGGCGATCCCAGCCTTCGCGTTGCAGTAGACGATCGGAAACTCGATCTGGTGCTCGTCGGCGTCGAGGTCGAGGAACAGCTCGTACACCTCGTCGACGACCTCCGCCACGCGCGCATCCGGGCGGTCCACCTTGTTGATAACCAGAATGACCGGCAGTCTGGCCTCCAAAGCCTTGCGCAGCACGAACCGCGTCTGCGGCAGCGGCCCCTCGGAGGCGTCGACCAGCAGCAGCACGCCGTCGACCATCGTCAGGCCGCGCTCCACCTCGCCGCCGAAGTCGGCGTGGCCTGGCGTGTCGATGATGTTCAGCTTCACGTCGCGGTAGCGCAGCGAAGTGTTCTTGGCGAGGATCGTGATGCCCTTCTCGCGCTCCAGGTCCATCGAGTCGAGCACGCGCGTGGCCACATCCTGGCCGACGCGAAACGCGCCCGACTGCCACAGCATCGCGTCCACCAGCGTGGTCTTGCCGTGGTCGACGTGCGCGACGATCGCCACGTTGCGAATGTCATCTCTGGCTACAAGCACGGCCGCACAGGCTAGCGGCGTGGACGCAGCGCGCCGGACCGCGACAGCTAACGCCGTGCGACCGCCGCCCGCAGCCCCGCGCGCAGCCCGAAGCGAGCGAGCGCCGCCGGATAGCGCTCGGCGGTGGCGATCGTCTGCTCGAGCGCCGTAGCGAAGCGCCTGATCTCCTCTTCCTCGACACACAACGCTGGCAGCGCCTTGATCACGTTCATGTGGTGGCCGGCGACCTGACAGAAGATTTTGTGCTCGTGGAACAGGGGGACCGTCACCAGCTGCGCAAACAGGCCCGGCTGGCGGCGCTCGACCGTCTCCCACAGCCTCCGTGCAGTCGCGCCCGCAGGCGGCCCGAACTCGATCGCCCACATCAGGCCCAGGCCGCGCACGTCGCGTACGACCTCGAAGCGCTCCACCAGCGGCCGCGTCAGCTCGAGCAGCAGCGCACCCATACGCTCGGCGCGCGCGATCAGATCCTCGCGCGCGAGCACGCGCAGGGTCGCCAGCGCGGCGGCCGCGGCGAGATCGTTGCCGCCGAACGTCGAGCCGTGGCGAACGGCGCGTTCCATGCCATCGAACACCGTGTCGAACGCCGCGCGCGAGACGAGCAGCGCGCCGATCGGCACGAAGCCGCCGGACAGCGCCTTGGCCAGGCACACCATGTCCGGCTGCAGGTCCCAGTGCTCGAGCGCCAGGAACCGCCCCGTGCGCCCGACACCCGTCTGCACCTCGTCGCACACGAACAGCGCGCCCGCGCCGCGGCACAGGCGCTGGGCCACCGGCAGGTAGTCGGCAGGCGGCAGGTTCACGCCCTTGCCCTGGACCGGCTCGACGATCAACGCCGCCACGTCGCCGCGCGCGAGCTCGCGCTCCAGCGCGTCCACGTCGCCGAAGCCGACCGGATCGCAGCCGGGCAGCAGCGGCCCGAAGCCGTCGCGGAACTCGTCATTGCCGTTGATCGACAGCGATCCCAGCGTCAGTCCGTGAAAGGCGTGATCGGCGTACAGCACGCGCGGGCGCCCGGTGGCGGCGCGCGCGATCTTGATCGCCGCCTCCACCGCCTCGGTGCCCGTGTTCGCCGGCACCATCGCCGCGACGCTGGCGGGAGCGCGCGCGAGCAGCTGCTCGGCCAGCACGCCGTTCAGCAGCGTCACGCCGAGCTGCGGCAGGTTGCCCGTGCGCGCGGCCATCACCTGCTCGATCGCCGCGATCACCTCCGGGTGGTTGCGCCCGATCGCGAACACGCCGTAACCGCCGAACAGATCCAGGTAGCGCTCGCCGTCAGCGTCGATCAGGTGCGCCCCCTCCCCACCGCTCCAAACCTTGTCGAACCCCAGCGTGCGCAGGATGCGCCCCATCTGCGGGTTCAGGTAGCGGTCGTTGAGCGCCAGCTCCTCGCCAGCGCGCGCGCTGAGGATCTCCTGCACGCTGGGCGCCAGCTCGCCGGACATGAGCTGAGCGTAGCGGCGAAGCGCGCTTGCACGCTCGCGCGCATCCGTGCGCACGGGCGGTGAACTGCTCAAGGCCACCCAATGAACGGTCGAAACGTGCGATATGCAGGGGAAATCTTGGCTATGCCCGACTGAGCTGGACCGCAGCCGCGTGGTCGACGCGAACTCCCATGTTCGGGTGATCAGGATGGTTGGGATGGGCGCGGTGGGCGTGGCGCTGCTCGTGTCGGCGCCGTGGCTCGGCTGGTGGACGTTCATCCTGTTCGCGCTGTCGGTCTTGAACCTGATCAATGCGGGCCGGCGCATGGAGACGAGCGCGCGACCCGAGCGGGTGAGCGTGTGCGGCGCGCTGATCACACTGCTGCTGATCGCCGCGGGCACGGCCTTGAGCGGCGGCCCGAAGAGTCCGGCGCTGCCGTGGCTGGTGCTGCCGGCGGGGATGGTCGCGGCGCGCTTTCGCGCACAGGTGGTGATCGCGGGCGTGGCCGTGACCGTGCTCGTGATCCTCGCGTCGACGCTCGGCGTGGACACGGCCTCGACGCTGCGTGACCCGCTGCCGGTGATCGCGACCTTGGCGCTGCTCGCGGGCGTCGTGTCGATCGTGCTGGCGCTGCAGGCGGCCGAGCTGCATCACCGTGGCGAGGCGATCCTCGACCCGTTGACCGGGCTGCTCAACCGCCACGCGCTCGTCCCGCGCTTCGCGGAGCTGTCGATGCAGGCGCGCGTGACGCACCAGCCGGTATGCGTGGTGCTGTGCGACGTCGACAGCTTCAAGGCGATCAACGATGGCTACGGGCACGACCGGGGCGACGCGGTACTGCGCGACGTCGCGTACGAGCTGCGCAAGCAGTTGCGCTCCTTCGAGCTCGTCTATCGGCTGGGCGGCGAGGAGTTCCTGGTGGTGCTTCCGGGTCTCGATCTCGCCGCGGGCGTGGAGGTGGCGGAGCGCATGCGTGCGGCGGTCGAGCACGCGCGTCCGGCCGGCGTGTCGATCACGATCTCGCTGGGCGTAAGCGCCGGAAGCGGCGAGCAGGTCGATTACGACACGCTGTTCAAGGCAGCCGACACCGCGCTGTACGCGGCCAAGCGCGCGGGGCGCAACCGTGCGCTGGCGGCGCCCCAGCTCGCCGGCGCCGATTCGAGCGTGCCTGCGAGCGGCCAACCTTCGTCGATCGCGGCGCTGCTCGGGATCTAGCTTCCCGCGAGTGGCTACTACACTCACGAGGAGGAGCACCAGCTGGCAAGCCGCGACGCTGGCCTTTGCGCAGCGCCGCTTGGACAAGGAAGGGGAGCCGAGCATGCCTTCAGTGGCGATCGACAAGTCGTCGGGATCGCGGACCGTTCCTGGCGTGGGCGAGGAGCCGCGGCGGCTGTTCCTGCGTTGGCAGCAGGATGGCGATGAGCTCGCCAGGGAGGCCCTGGTGCGACGCTACATGCCGCTGGCGCGCGGTTTGGCGCGCCGTTACGGGCGCTCCTCGGAGCCTTTCGAGGATCTGCTGCAGGTCGCCTCGCTGGGGCTGCTGAAGGCACTCGACCGCTACGACACCAACCGCGGTCACGCGTTCGCGTCGTTCGCAGTGCCGACGATCCTGGGCGAGATGCGCCGCTACTTCCGCGACTCGGGCTGGGCGGTGCACGTCCCACGGGCGGCGCAGGAACGCGCGCTGAAAGTGCGAGACGCACAGGAGCGCCTCGCCAACGAGCGCGGCCGCGCCCCCACCGTCAACCAGCTCGCCGAGTATCTCGAGTACGACGTCGAGGACGTGATCGACGCGCTGCAGGCGGTCCAGGCATACGAAACGCTGTCGCTCGACGCTCCGCGCCCGCAGGCCGACGGCGAGGCGGTCTCATACGGCGCGTCCTTCGGCGAGGAGGACGGCCGCTACGAGCTCGTGGAGCTCGACGCGACTGTTACGGCAGTGCTCAAGCATCTCGACCCCCGGGAGCGAATGATCCTGCACATGCGGTTCGTCGACGACCTCACGCAGACTGAGATCGCACAGCGGATAGGCATCTCGCAGATGCAGGTCTCGCGCCTGCTGCGCCGCTCGCTCGAGCAGCTGCGGGCGCTGACGCGTTCGAGCTGAGCGCAGCTCCGCAGCCGCTGCTCGATGGCCGAGCATCCGATCGTCAGCCTGAGTCTCGCCAACCGACCGGAGAACCTGCTGGTCGTGCGTCAGGCGTTGACCGGAGTGGCGAACGGCCTCGCGTTCGACGCGCTCGCGGCCAACGACCTCAACACCGCCGTCAGCGAGGCGTGCAACAACGTGGTGATGCACGCTTACGAGGGCGCGGAGGGGCCGCTCGTGGTCGAGGTATGCGCGCTCGCTGACGCGGTTGCGGTGATCGTGCGCGATCACGGCTGCGGGATGGCGACGGGCGCGCAGGCAACGGGCGCGGGCGGGGACGCGGAAGACCACGCGGGGATCGGCCTGCCGGTGATCAGCGCGCTCGCGCGCAGGGTCGACTTCTCGGACGTGGCAGGCGGCGGCACCGCGGTGCGCATGGAGTTCGCTGCGCCGAACGCCGGCTCGCTGGGCACGCTCGGCGAGGACAGGAGCGAGAGCTCGAAGCGCACGGCCGACGCGCATGCGGACAGCGTCGAGCTGAGGCTCGCGCCCAGCCCGCTCGCGCGCGCCGTGCTGGCGCGCGTGCTCGGCACGCTCGCTGCGCGGGTGCACTTCTCAACCGACCGTATCTCCGACGTGCAGATGCTCGCCGACGTGCTCGCCGCAAACGCGGCCGATTCGATCGACGGCAGTGACTTGAACGTCGGCGTGAGGCTCTCGCCGCACGCGCTCGCGCTGCGCCTGTGGCCGCTGCGTTCCGGCGGCGGCGAGAGCCTGCTCAACTCCGACACTGACGGCTTCGCGCCGATCATCGAACGCCTGACCGACGAGCGACGAGTGGCGCGCGCCGGCGCCGGGGAGGCGCTCGAGCTGCGCCTTGTCGATCACCCTTGGGACGACAACCGCTGGGGGTTGCGGCTGCCGCCCGCGGGATGACGCTGCACAAGTCATATGCCCCCCTGGCGGCGCTCTAAACGTGCTGGAGAAGCACGCACGCGCAAGGCGCTCTCGCTCATTTATGCTCGTGCGGGTATGCCGGATGCTTATGCTCGTGCTGGTATGCCGGATGCGGATTCTGCGAGTGGAGGCGCGAGCATGCCGCTGAGTCCGGCCGGCTACGCATCCCGCGCGAGCGCCGAAGCCCACCCGCTGCGCCCCCGGGGCGCCTTTCGTCATGAGCTGTTCTGCTACGCAAACGGCGATCACGGATTCCTGGGGCGAACGATCGGGCTCGTCCTGGACGCGCTCGCACAGCAGGCGGGCGTACTGGTCGCGGTCGTCCCCGCACGAGCGCTTGCGTTGAGGGAAGCACTCGGCGCGGAGTCCGGGCGCGTGCGGTTCGAGGATGTGCACGAGTTTGGGCGCAACCCCGCGCGGATGATTCCCGCGTGGCGGGCGTTCATCGGCGAGCACGCGCACGATGAGGGCGCCACGGTGGCTATCGGCGAAGCGGTTTGGCGGGGACGCGGCGCGGCTGAGGTCGACGAGTGCGAGCGCCATGAGGCGTTGCTGAACGTAGCTTTCGACGAGGGCCAGGGGTGGCACCTGCTGTGCGCGTACGACCTCGACCGCCTCGACGACGGGGTGATCGAGGCAGCTCAGCACACCCATCCGCTGCTGGCTGTCGATGGCGCGAGCCATGGCAACGAACGCTACGCATACGGGCACGAGCCACCCGGCCCGTTCGCGGGTGTCCTGCCGGCGGCGCGTGGAGCTGTGACGCAGCTCGCGTTCTCCACTGCTGATCTGGCGCAAGTGCGCAGCACGGTGTCCGCATGGGCCTCAGCACAGGCGCTGGCGCTGGAGCCAGCGGAGGAGCTGGTGCTCGCGGTCGACGAGCTCGCCGCCAACAGCATCCGCCACGGCGGTGGTGCGGGGACCCTGCGCTGCTGGCGCGAGGACGACATGCTGCTGTGCGAGGTGCAGGACTCAGGCTGGATCCGAGATCCACTGGTCGGTCGTGTGCGTCCCAGCGCGCAGGCGACCAGCGGTCGTGGCGTGTGGCTCGCCAACCAGCTCTGCGACCTCGTGCAGATCCGCTCGACCCCCGCTGGCAGCGTCGTGCGCCTGCACAAGCGCGTCAGCTAGAGCTCGTCAAGCCGGCGCTGCAGAAACCGCCGCTCGGGCTCAGAGCGGGCGAGCTCGTGCGCGCGCTCGTAAGCCACGCGGGCCTCGCGATGACGACCGAGGCGGCGCAGGAAGTCTGCGCGCGTGGCGTGCAGATATTGGTAGCCGTCGAGCTCCAACCCATCGATCGCACGCAGGCCGGCGGCGGGGCCTTCGATCTCGGCGAGCGCGACGGCGCGGTTGAGCTCGACGACGGGCGAGCGGCTGACGCGCGCGAGCTGTCCGTAGAGCGCGGCGATGCGCGGCCAGTCGCTGCGATCGTGCGCATGCTCGGCGGCGATGGCGGCCTGCAGCGTGTAGATGCCACCGGCCTGCGACCCGTACAGCGCGAGCGCGCGCCCCAGCGCGGCACGCCCGGCGCGGATCTGCGTGCGATCCCAGAGCGCGCGATCTTGGTCGGCTAGCAGCACGAGCTCACCGTCGCGGATGCGCGCGCCACGGCGCGAGTCGTGCAACAGCATGAGCGCGAGCAGCCCGTGCACCTCGGGCTCGTCGGGCATCAGCTCGGCGAGCGCGGCGCCGAGGCGGATCGCCTGGGCGCCGAGGCGCTCGCCAGGGCCATCGTGCTCCTCGCCGCGGCCGTCGTAGTGCTCGTTGAAGATCAGGTAGACGACGGCGAGCACGGCGCTGAGGCGGTCGGGGAGCAGGTGCGCGGGTGGGATGCGGAAGGGAATGCCGGCGTCCTTGATCTTGCGCTTGGCGCGCACGAGCCGCTGCGCCATGGTGGCCTCGGGCACGAGGAACGCGTGCGCGATCTGCTCGGTGCCCATGCCGCATAGAGCGCGCAGCGTGAGCGCGACCTGGGCGTCGGAGGCGAGCGCGGGGTGACAGCAGGTGAAGATCAGCTCGAGCCGTTCGTCACGGAAGGGCGTCTCCTCGATCTCGTCGTCCACGCTCTCACGTACCTCCCCCGTTCGGGCGAGCAGCTTTGTCTTCTCGGCGAGCGTGCGCTGGCGGCGGATGCGGTCGATCGCGCGGTTGCGCGCGGTCGCGAGAAGCCAGCCGCCGGGGTTGGCGGGGATGCCTTCGCGCGGCCAGCGCTCGGCGGCAATCGCGAACGCCTCCTGGGCGGCGTCCTCGGCGAGGTCGAAGTCGCCGAGGAAACCGACCAGCGCGGCGAGCACGCGGCCCCACTGCTCGCGAAAGACGTCCTCGATCAGCGCTCCACCACCGGGCGCACCTCGACGGCGCCGCCCAGGCGCGCGGCGGGTACGCGGGCGGCGAGCTCGATCGCGGCGTCGAGGTCCTCGACTTCGATCAGCCAGTAGCCGCCGAGCGCCTCCTTGGTCTCGATGAAGGGACCGTCGGTGGCGAGCGTGCTGCCGTCGTGCACGCGCACGGTGGTGGCGCTGGTGGGCGGCTGCAGCTGCGCCCCGCCGAGGATCCCGGGCGTTTCGTTGATCGCTGCGTACTCGGCGCTGATCGCGCTGCGCTCGTGCTCGGACAGGCGCTCCCACACGGAGCTGTTGGGCGAATAGACGTTGAGCATGTACTTCATGGGCTTCCTCCTTAGCGGATTATGGTCGCCTGTGTGACGAGCGACTGGACCCAGCTGAGACGTATATCTCTTGACACGTATATAATGATGTGATTATTTATTGTTATGATGAGTGCGTTCGAGGTGGTGTCCGAGCCGGCCCGTAGAGAGCTGCTGGACCTGCTGATCACGGGCCCGCTGGCGGTGGGCGAGCTGGTGAGACGGTCGGGCTTGAGCCAGCCGAACACCTCGCGTCACCTGCGCATCCTGCGCGAAGCGGGCCTGGTGGACTCGCGCGCGGTGGGCCAGCGCCGGATGTATGCGCTGCGCGGCGAGGGCTTTGCGGAGCTCGCGCGCTGGCTGACCCCGTACGCGCTGCTTTGGCAGGGCGGCGTGGACGCGCTGGAACGACACGTGGAGCGAAAGGAGTGAGCGATGCCGGACGGTCAGGCGACCATTTCGTCGGCGACGGCGATCGTGGGCAGGTGATCGGCGACGCCGGTGACGCGTAGCAGGCGCTGGACCTGCTGGGAGCCGGGGGTAATGGCGAACTCCTGCTGGCGCTCGCGGCAGCGCTCGAGCGCGGTGAGGATGATGCGCAGCCCGGTGGAGTCGATGAACTGAAGCTGCTGCAGGTCGAGCACGATCATCGCCTCGCGCTGCGCGTCATCGCTGTCGATCGCCTGCTGAAGAAGCTCGGCGTTGGCCATGTCCAATTCGCCAGCGAGCGAGAGGATCACGCGTCCGGGTAGGTGTCGCACGTCGATGCGGAGCTGCTCCTGGGCCCCCATGTCGATCGATTCTATCGGGAGCGGGATAGGCGCAGAACCGTTTGACCTACGCCCGTGCGCCGGCGCTGGCGCCTGTCGCGGCATTCAACGCGTCGGCGACGATCAGCGCGTGGTCGAAGGCTAGCTCGGGCAGCTCCTTCGTTGCAAACCAGCGCGCGTCGCTGGCGTCATCGGCGCCCTCGACGTTCGGCTCGCCGGGCACGCGCGCGAGGTAGACGACGGACACGGTCCACCCGCGCGGGTCGCGCCCGGGGGTGTCGTACACGCCGAGCAGGCTCAGCTCTCCCACCCGCAGGCCGGTCTCCTCCAGGAGCTCTCGCGGCGCCGCCTGGGCTACCGTCTCCCCTTCCTCGACGAAGCCTCCGGGCAGTGCCCAGGCGCCGGCGAAGGGCAGGTTGGCGCGCTGGATCAGCAGCACGCGTTGGGCGGCCGCGTGCCCCGCCAACGCGACCACGTCGACGGTCAGCATCGGCCGTGGATAGGTGTGGCTGTCGGTGCTGCTCACGCCTTCAGCAGCCTAGCCGCCGCCCGGGCCGCGCGGTTTCATTCGGCGGGCGCAGACGGGAACAGCGAGCGCCATGTTGGCGGCGACCGTGCATAAGGGAAGGGCTGGCCGGGTAGCACTGTGCCAGCGCGGTTTACGGGTGGGTCGCCCCCCTTCCCGCTCGGGGCGCGCTCGGCGAGTTCGACAGGTTCACGGGAAGGCAGACGATTGGCGCTTGAGACACACGAGATCGGCTCTGGAGCGGGCGAGCACATCGTTCGGCTCTACGAGCACGAGTCCGAGCTGGTGGCGGCGCTACGCCAGGCGTGCGAGCTGCACTCCGATGCGATCGCGCCGCCGCACGACGTGGATCTCGCGTGGGCGGCTCCCACGTTCGAGAGCGTGCTGGCGATCAGCCTTCCAGCGGAGCCGGACGCTCCCGGGCGAGCCCGTCGCCAGCTCGCGGACGCGCTGCGCGAGCGGGGCTGCGAGCGCGGGATGGTGGACGCGGCGGCGCTCGTGTGCAGCGAGCTGGCGAGCAACGCCGTGCGGCACGTGGGCTCGCCTTTCTCGGTGAGCGCGCTGATCGGCCCATCGACGCTGCGCATCGCGGTGCAGGACGCCAGCCCCCACCTGCTCGAGGGAGCGATGACCGTGCTGCCGACGCACGGGCTGGCCGTGGTGGACGCCCTCTGCGGCAGCTGGGGCCGCGAACGCACCGCCGGCGGCAAGGTCGTGTGGGCAGAGCTCCCGTTGTGAGGGGCCGCCCGCCGCGCGGGGCCGCCGGCGAGCGATTCAGCGGCCGTTAGACAGTCACGCCCGCCGCGGCGGGCGTGAGCTCGGGCTCGGGCGTGAGCTCGCGCGCAGCGAACTCCATCGCGTCGTCGATTCGCCCGCGCCTGAACAGCCGCATGTCCCTGATGTAGTTCTGGTGCGCTCGCCACGGCGCCTCGGCGCCCTGCCTGGGGAGCTGATCGAGCGCGCGCAACACATAGCCCGAGGTCAGGCCCATGATCGGCTCGGTGGGCAGCGACGGGTCGGGGGGCTGGGGCGTGCAGGCGGCGAGCCCGTGCTCGTCCATGTAGGACAGCAGGCGGCAGACGTAATCGGCGATCAGGTCGGCCTTGAGCGTCCACGAGGCGTTGGTGTAGCCGAGCGCGAGCGCGAGGTTGGGCACGCCGCAGAGCATCATGCCCTTGTAGGTGACGCTCGCGCCGACGTCGACCGTGACGCCGTCGAGGGCCAGCTCGATGCCGCCGAGCACGAGCATGTTCAGCCCGGTGGCGGTGATGACCACGTCGGCGGGCAGCTCCTCGCCCGAGGACATCCTGATGCCGCTCTCTGTGAACGTCTCGATCGCGCCCGTCTGCATCGACGCGCGCCCGCTGGCGAGCGCGGCGAACAGGTCGCCGTCGGCTGCCGCGCACACCCGCTGATCCCACGGGTCATATTTGGGTGTGAAGTGCCGCTCGACGTCGAAGCCCGCGGGCAGGCGTTTGCGCGCCAGTCCTACGAACAGCCTGCGCATCAACCCCGGAGCCCGCTGGCAGAGCTGGTAGTTGAGCATCATCAGCAGCACGTTCTTCCATCTGACGGCCGCGTACGCGAGCGGAGCGGGCAGCCTGCGCCGCAGACGCTCGGCGATCGCGTCGCGCGCGGGCACCGCCACGATGTAGGTAGGCGAGCGCTGCACCATCGTCACGTGCGCGGCGCTGTGGGCGAGCGCGGGCACCAGCGTGACGGCCGTAGCGCCGCTGCCGATCACGACCACGCGCTTTCCCGTGCAGTCGAGGTCCGCGGGCCACTGCTGGGGGTGCACGAGCTGCCCGGCAAAGCGCTCGGAGCCGGCGAACGAAGGGCTGTAGCCCTCGTCGTAGCGATAGTAGCCGGTACAGCAGTACAGGAAGTCGCACGTGAGCTGGAAGGTCTCGCCGTCCTCGCCGCGTTGCACCTCGACGGTCCAGCGCGCCTGCGCGCCCGACCACTCGGCGCGGCGCACGCGGTGTCCGAAGCGGACGAGCTGCTCGACGCCGTACTCGCGCGCGGTCTCGTGGATGTAGCGCAGGATCGACGGGCCGCCGGCGAGCGCGTCCGGCTCCATCCACGGCCGGAAGGAGTAGCCGAGCGTGAACATGTCCGAGTCCGAGCGGATGCCCGGGTAGCGAAAGAGATCCCACGTGCCGCCGATCGCCTCGCGCGCCTCGAGCAGCGCGAGCGTCTTCCCGGGGCACTGCCTGCGCAGATGGCAGGCCGCACCGATCCCCGACAGGCCTGCGCCAACGATCAGAACATCCACGTGCTCGGGCTGCATGCTGCTCACACCGTATCGACCGGCGACTCGCGCGGCGAGCGACCGTGTAGGAGGCGGGCTCGAGTCCAAGCGCTCGCCATGGCGGGGGCGCAGCCTAGACTAGGGCGGTCGATCGAGTCGACGCCAGATTGCGGAGGCATCTCCTTTGAGCAGGCACGCAGGGCAGCGATCCGCTTCAGCGACCGCGACGGTCGGTCCACCCCATGGCCGCCGTCCGTACGGCTGGCTGCGCCACTACGGTCAGCTGCTGGGACCCAGCGGGACGGTGGCGTCGAAGCTGGCGTTTGAACGCGACCGCGGCCTGCGGCTGAGACGCCTGGTGGACGCGACGCGCGCGCGGCGTGCCGCCGGCGCGAGCGGGTCGGGTCGCATGCGCGCTCTGCAGGCATCGCCCGGTGGGCGGCTGCGCTGGCAGCAAGCGCCCGCGCCGGCGCCGCCGGGACCGGACGCTGCGATCGTGCACCCGATCGCCGCGTCTACGTGCGACCTCGACTGCGCGCTCGCGCTCGGCGCGACACAGCTGCCGCTGCCGCTGCACCTCGGACACGAATGCGTCGCGGAAGTGCTCGCGGTTGGCGAGCGCGTGAGCGCCGTGAGGCCCGGCGACCGGGTGATCGTGCCGTTTCAGATCAACTGCGGCGCGTGTCTGCAGTGCCGCTGCGGGCTCACCGGCAACTGTGCGTCGGTGCCGCCGATATCCATGTACGGCTTCGGCCTCGCGGGCGGACACTGGGGCGGCGCGTTCTCCGAGCAGCTCGCGGTCCCCTACGCCGACGCGATGCTCGTGGCGCTGCCCGAGGGGATCGAGCCGGCCGCCGCGAGCGGCCTCGCGGACAACGTTTGTGACGCCTACCGCCACATCGCCCCGCACCTGCCGGGCGTGCTCGAGCGCGACCGCGACGCTGAGGTGCTGATCCTCTCGACCGACGACAGGCGCTCGCTGTTCGCGTCGAGCGTCGCGCTGTACACGGGCCTCCTCGCGCTTGCGCTCGGCGCCCGTCGCGTGGTGCTCGCCGATGGCCGCGCGCACATCCGCGCGGAGGCCGAGCGCCTGGGCATGCAGGCGCTGCACCCGCGCGAGCTGCGCCGGCGCGCACCCGCGGCGCTGGTGATCGACATGAGCTTCGACGCGCTCGCGCTCGCGCTGTCCAGCACCGCCCCCGACGGGATCTGCACGAGCGCTGGCAGCCTGCGCCGCGCCGCAAAGGTCCCGATGCTGCTGATGTACGGGCGCAACGCCACCCTGCATGTCGGGCGCACGAACGCACGCGCGCTGATCCCAAGCGTGCTCGAGCTGATGCAGCAAGGGCGCCTGCGTCCGCTGGACGTGAGCACGCGTCTCGCCTCCCTCGACGACGCTCCACAGGTCCTCGCCGAGCACTTCCGGGGCGGCGTGATCAAGACGATCCTCACCGAGTGAGCGCCACGCGAACGCGGGCGCCGCGTGACGTGCGGCGATCTGACACGCGGGGGGCGCCCGGGGCGCGCTCAGCGAAACGCCTGGATCCCGGTCAACGCTCCGCCGATGACGAGCGTGTGCACGTCGGCGGTGCCCTCGTAGGTGACGATCGACTCGAGGTTGTTCATGTGGCGAATGACGGGGTACTCGAGCGTGATGCCGTTGGCGCCGAGCACCTGGCGCGCGCTGCGGGCGACGTCGAGCGCGGCGTTGACGTTGCCGAGCTTGCCCATCGAGACGTGCTCGGGCGCCAGGCGGTGCTCGTCCTTGAGGCGCCCTAGGTGCAGCGCGAGCAGCGTCGCGCGGTTGACCTCCAGGGCCATGTGCGCGAGCTTGTGCTGCTGGATCTGTGTGGCGGCGATGGGCCGGCCGAAGGCGATGCGCTCCTTGCTGTAGTCCAGGGCGGCCTCGAAGCACGCGCGCGCGGCGCCGACCGCCCCCCAGACGATGCCGTAGCGCGCCTCGTTGAGGCATGACAGCGGGCCGCGCAGCGAGGAGACCTCGGGCAGCACGGCCTCAGCGGGCAGGCGCACGTCGTCGAGCAAGAGCTCGGAGGTGACGGACGCGCGCAGGGAGAGCTTGCGGTGGATGTCCTGCGTGGTGAAGCCGGGAGTGCCGGCGGGCACGAGGAAGCCGCGCACGCCCTCCTCCGTTGTCGCCCACACGACGGCGACATCGGCGATGGAGCCGTTGGTGATCCACATCTTCTGCCCGTGCAGGATCCAGTCGCTGCCGTCGCGCCGGGCGCGCGTGCGCATCGAGCCGGGGTCCGAGCCGGCGTCGGGCTCGGTCAGGCCGAAGCAGCCGAGCGCCTGGCCGGCGGCCATCGCGGGAAGCCACTGCTGCTTCTGCTCCTCGCTGCCCCAGCGCCAGATCGCGTACATCGCCAACGAGCCCTGCACGGAGACGAGCGAGCGCAGCCCGCTGTCGCCGGCCTCGAGCTCAAGGCACGTGAGCCCGTAGGCGGTGGCGCTCGCGCCAGCGCAGCCGTAGCCCTGCAGGTGCATGCCGAGCACCCCGAGCTTGCCGAGCGCAGGCGCGAGCTCGCTGGTGGGAAAGCGCGCCTCCTCGAACCAGTCACCGACGTCCGGCAGCACGCGGTCGCGCACGAATGCGCGCACGGTGTCGCGGATGTCGCGCTCCTCGTCGGAGAGCAGGTGATCGATGTCGAGGAAGTCTCGTGGACTGATCCTCGCGGGCGCTGCCGCTGTGCTCGCCATTGCCGTCCTCTCGTCGCCTTTGCCAGTCGAGGATGTCATATATAGATCGACAGGTGGCGAGGTGGCCTGCCCGCGGTGACCCATCCGCTCACGCGTCAGGTAGCGCGCCCAGTAGCGCCAGCACCGTCCCCGGACACGTGACTGGCCTCGTTCCTCGGCGACCCACGCATGGCGCAGGCCGCCTCGGAAGGGTCATCGGCTACAGCGCGGGTTCCGCCCGCTGGATGTTCTCGGCATCCGTGATTGCCCAGCCGAGCCGCTCGATGAGCTGCGCCGCATTGTGATCGTTGTCGAGATGTATTGAGTAGACGCTCTCGTCCAGCAGCACTGGAGCGGCGTGTTGGGTCGTTGGATCGGTCGTCACGATGATCCTGGCCATGAAATCTCCTCGTTGGTCTTGCGGTTGATGTCGATCCACCCATCGGCAACAGTGCCACGCGTCCCTGAGGGCGGGGTAAAGTCCGCAGCGAACGCCCCGGTGATCACGGCGATGGTCGGCCCACGTAGGCCACGCGCTGTCAGTGTGCGCTTGTCGGCGTTCTCCAGCATGCAGAAGAGGCGGAACTGCTCGCGGCCTGGTCCGGTGACGCGGATCTCGTAGTAGCCGCCCATGTCGCCGTGCATGGCCTCCCACTTGCCTCCCCCGGAGAACGCGGGTGGCGGCGCGGGCGTTATTGAAGCCGGTCAGGCTCGTACAGCGGCGCTCTTGCCGTTCGATCTGTGTGGGCGGCGCTTGATCTCGATGCTGGCGTCGAGAGCGTTGGCTATCGAGATGATGAGCGGTAGCTCTGGGCGGGCCTGCTCGGCCGTGAATAGGCGCCTGATGCTGGCGGGGTTGCGTCCCACGTGCCGTGCGAGCTCTGCCTTCGACATTCCGGCGTCCTCGCGTAGCTCGTCCAGTGAGCGGATGACGGCATCGATCTGCTCGATCTCGCTCCGGGCTCGCTCGTACTCCGCGCGGGTGTCCTCGTCCGCAAGCCAGCCTTGGCGGCGGTGTTCGTAGTAGCTGGTGTCGAGAGCCTTGGCCACGATTGGGGATTGACGCGGGTGGGATTGACGCGGGTGGCGTCGTGACGTTCCGCCCGTGCCGCCGCTCTATCAGAGTGTAACACAAGCGCTACGCACGATTGCTAGAGCGCCCGATCGAGAGGCGATCATCCGCCTCGCTCCTCGTGCGTATCTCGATGGGGTGCCAAACGAGGGTTGGACCCCCGTCGCTCCCGTACTTTACGCCCGCCGTTTCCCCTGGATGGGGGTGGCGGCTTTGGAAGACGGGAGGAAAGTGGGCTTGGGCTGGACGGCTATGACGCGGTCTTGATCCAGCCAGACGTTCTCGAGCATGAGGCTGAGGAACTGTCGCCCCTTGGACGTTCAGCCACTCGGCGAGCGTGCGGTCGGCGTGCTGACCAGCGGCGTACAGCTCGAAGATGCGCAGCACGAACGGCACCTTCTCCGAATCTGGGACTGGGATCGCGTCTGTTCCCTCGGTGAGTCCCAGGGTCGGCTGCCTGTGACGAGTCCTTGGCGGGCCTTCTCGCCCAGCCCCATCTTGATCCAGACGGACAGTGAGACGGAGTAGTACTCGTCGAAGATCTTGTGCACGGCACAAGCAGCACCTACCTCTCCCGCCTTGAGGCCAGACAGCGCGACATACCCCTCAGCACAGCCCTCCGACCCCTCGACGCAATCAGCGCCGACCTTCACCAGCTCGCCGACGCGATCAATCAGTGTGACTAACTCCCCCGACAGATCCAGCCCGAAGGAGGCCTCCGAAAATCAGTGCTCGACCTACGAGGTCTGAGGAACTCATGGAAGTCGTTTGAGGGCTTCCGCGATATCTTCTGGCTCTATTAAGTAGATCTCCAAGCGCCGTGAGGTTAACTTGTCCAAGATGTCGATGACTACGCGGCGACCCCCGAGCTTTTCCATTCTCCCTCCAGTCCTTCCGATGAGGAACGAGGGGGTACCGCGGAATCCGAGCTGCCTAGCCGTGTTATTATCTGCAACGACTTGTCTGGCTAGGCGGATAGAGCGGTCCTGGTTCCATTGCGCTAAGACGAGTCCCGGGATCTGGTCAGCAATATTGTCGAGATAGTCCGCTGTGACGTAGTCGGTGTACTCTTGCTTCTGCTCGTGGTAGAAGATCTCGATGAAGTTCCACATCTTCTTTTGCATACCGGCAGCAAGCGCCGCGGTTTGTTGACCCACAAACACAGTTGAGCGTAGAGTGTCCGTCTCTAGTGAGCGATATTGGATCTGGAGGATATCTGTGCGTACAAAGTCTTGAATGATCGCTGGCAGTAATAAGACCACCCAATTCTTGGCCGTCAGGCACTCCAAGTCGGCGAATATCTCGAGTGTGAACGGTGCCGTCGGCTGCCCCAGAGTGTTGCCGTGCTGTGGGATGCCAGCGAGCAGTGTGGAGACTTCGTGATCAATCTGCGCTTCGGCGACCTGGGTAGGCGCTGAGTGAGCGCCTTCGCGGTTCGTCACTACCAGCGTAGCGGCGCCCGTGACGAGTGCCACGGCAATGATGCTTAGTCGCGCTCGGATCATATCATTCCCACTTTGATATCAGAAGCCGGCCGCCCGACAGTGCCATGCTAAGAAAAAGTGAATGTCCGCGCCGCTCCGGCCTATAGGCGGCCCGGCGCGGACATTCATATGGGTCCTTCTTTGTGCGCTAGCTAGCTGTTACATTCTCAATATTTCGCATTCTAACACTCTTCTTCCAGTTCTTTCATCCTTAACATAGAGACAATATTCATTTTGTGTATTTCTTTCGAGTCTTATCATTTCTATTTCATCCGTGCATCTGAATCTTTCGGTGATTCTTCTTGAGCCAGGACATCTTTCTCTCACAACTCTGTAGCGTTCGGCAGCTCTTTCACCTTCCAGTTTGGATCTTTCAATTTCTAGTTCTAAAGCTACTGTACTTTCCCATGTGACTTCGCATAGATCTCCTACTCTAGTGAATGTGCATGGGTTTTCTTCTTTACCACCTTTTTTGTCGGTTACGCGTAGCCATCTGCCTTCGCCACCTTCGCAGGCTGCCGCGATACTAGGCGCGAGCTGTGCTAGGACAATGCACAAGCTGATAGATACAGCTACTCTACGCTTGATGTTCGCTCCGCTTATCATGGTGATATTGTCTCCTTATCTCTGGATCGATGTGGTCTCCGTCAAGATCACCTAACGCGTAATAAAGATTGATCCTCGAGCGCTTCGGCCGCAGCCGGCGATAAGAGTGCACAACATATAGCCGAGCCTCCTAACCAAAGACATCTGCTGCTACTCGGTCGCGTTCTTGTCGCACAATCAGCCGGCTTCCTGCTTTCCTCCTCAGCGAACTTCCACGGCCGGTTGCAGGCCCGACTCGATTCGGCCCCAGTCGGCCCGGACGTAGATTCCCGGCCTGCCGCCATAACCTCACCAGCCAAAAAGCACATACAGGGCCCAAGAGGCAATCCAAGCCGCGGACCACTACAGACGCCCACCAGACGGCCTTCGTGATACTGCCAGAGCATGGTCCGCTCCCGTTTTGATTCCTGCCTTCCAATCGCCACCAGCGAGCCGAGCCCGCCACAACAAGCGCTCAACCACGCTACGCCGACCACGTGCCCACTGCAACCACCTCAACACCCGCCACGCCCGGCCACCCCGAGTTTGCGTTGCCCAGAGCCAGATTCAGCGGCAACAACACATAGACGAAAGCGCTGCTACGTCTCCGACTAGGTAACGCCGGAGATTTCGCCTGTCGAACCGGATGGCCGGTGTGGCGGTCCTCCGTGTGACGCCGACGAGGACGGGCACTCCGACACCGTGTGCCGAACGGAGCGACCGGGCGCGTTGGGCGACCCACATGAGAGGTGTTGTAGAGGCTGCTCTGCCCGCCAGCCACCGCCACGCCCGCAAGGCCAGGGAGGGCCTCCCGGCCCGAGGGGCATGGCGGTCCCGTGATCGGATCGAGCAGCCCGCGGCGCAGCTCGCGCTGGAGTGGCCCGCCTGGGGGGGGCACCGCAAGATCCACGCCTTGCTGGCTGTGGACGGCTTCCACGCCCCTCAGGCGACCGTGCGCCGCGCGCTCGCCCGGCGGCGCGGGCTGTTGCAGCCGGTCCGCGAGCGCAGGGAGCTCGCGAAGGCCCCCGAAACACCACCGAAACCTCACCCCCAACCGAAGAATCTGTCCCAACAACTTGACGCGGGACACCCCGCGGCGTCTTCGAGCGCAACACAGAACGAATCGTGTTGCGCGCCAAACCCCTGCGGCGCATCGACTCCTTGATCGAGACTCCGCGAACGAAGTGGTCCCTGCGCAGCTCAGCCCGCCGCTCCACGTCCAGCACACCCCTTCTCCCGGTCTCGACAACACAATCGCGCCAGGCTCCACGCGACCCCGGACGCCTCCGCCACCGCCACCGCCACGGGGGGTCAATGCTCAACCGGCGAAGACGGGTCTGTTTCTCACCGGTGCCGACAAAGCCATCAGCCCGGCGAGCCGACCAGGACCCACTGGCGAGCAGTCAGTCGGATACATTCCCCTGAATATCTCTGATTGTTGGTGCGTGCTTTCTTGATGTTCTACGGCGTGTTTTGGTCGTCCGCGTGGTTAGAAACACCAGCCGCAGCCTTTTTGTGCTACCCGGCGTACGCTGGCTCCTGGTAGCGCCCTGCGTCTATATGGGTTCAGCGTGAGCGTGAAGTGACTATCGATAAGCACGCCGCCGTTGCTCGGCGGTGAGGAGGATTAGTGAAATGGCAAGTCGAGGCCGACTCACACGTCGGGCATCAGCGGCGCAGGCGGCGCGGATCGCCTCGCGACTCGAAAGTACCTCGTGGAATGCGTTGCGAACCCGACTGGGTGTCAGTGTCGTGGTTCTCGTCGCAGCCAGCGTTGGGGCGTTGGTAGTTACCGGCCGCAACGGCAGTCGCTCGGTGTCTGCCCAGACTGCGGAAGGTCGGATTGATGCTGAAGTCGGCGCGCTTCTTGCTGGCATTCCGCAGCACGGCAATACTCTTGGTCAGCCGACGGCGCCATTCACGCTTGAGATATTCGCCGACCTGGAGTGTCTTACGGTTAAGAACTGGATAGTCTTATTATTGCCTGCGGTCATTCGAGAGTTTGTGCGTAGCAATATCGTCCAGATTCAATACCGTTCACTAGAGACGGACACGGAAGACCCCACGGTATTTTTGGCCCAACAGAGTGCTGCACTTGCAGCTGGCTCACAAGACAAGGCGTGGAACTTCATCGAGATTTTCTACCACGAGCAGGGAAAAGAGTACACACCATACGTAACGGACAACTATCTTGAAGGTATCGCGAGCCAAGTCTCGGGTCTCAACATCTCGCAATGGATCAGTGACCGAACCACCCACCTAGTCCGACAGGTAGTCGCGGACAACAACACTGCTAGGAACGTCGGATTCCGTTCGACCCCATCCTTCCTGATTGGACGAACTGGAGGAGGGATGACAAAGCTTGTAGGCCATCGCGTAGTGATCGACTTCCGGAATACGAAAACCGGCCGCCAATCAAAGGCCTACTTAGTTGAACCGGGGGACATCACGGAAGCCCTCGACCGGCTTCCGTGATGTCCATTCCGCGCATCAGAACTCGGCGGGCTGGGCAGCGACGGCACTCGACGTATGTGGGCACTGAAATCGATCCAAGACAGCCACTCACCATGAGACCAAGATGAAAGGACAGACCAATACATGTGGAACTCCTGATGTAGCGAAGGTAAATCGGAGACGACTCAACTGAAACGAGAATAGAACCCGGCCATCTCATACAGAGCCCGTAGATGATCCGGCGGAGTGACATAACCCAGCAAATATACCTATCAGTGAAAGGTGGCTTAAGTGTTGACATTGACGGGAACCAGCAGACGTATTCTAGCGGCAAGCATTAGCATATGTCTTGCATGCGCCTCTATTATCCCAAGCGTAGCTATCGCCTGTGAAGGGGGAGGAGGAGGAGAATTTGAACTGGAAGGAACTAAAGGAACGCGCCTAGTTTCTATCGAAAGAGGCTACGAAGGAGACCTCGTAAAGAGAGGGACAAGAACAGCCGAAAATTTGAGAATAGCATACAGAGAAGCGTTCACAGACAATAGAAGCGGTTGCCAAGGCCTAAGAGAACTCAGACCAGGAGAAAGATGCACCATAAAAATCCAGTGTAGAACCGAAGGGCTAAGAGGCGAACTCCTTGTAGAATCGAGTAACCTCGCTACTTTCAGAGAACCACTGGAATGCGTGAGATAGAACCTGTAGGAATTGTTTTGTACCTGCACTATACCTATAGAAAGATGCGCAGATGATGAAGGCAAGCGGAACGGTCAGTAAACCCATCCCGGCTTCCGGTGCGTAGCGCGGGAGCCTTGATGATCGTGTACGGACGTCGCTTGTGATGTACCCTGATCCTTCGCTATCCTATCGGCCGCATGCAGCGATAGCGAAGGTGAAGGTGAAGGGAAGTGGTCCTTGTCATCAGCCCGAGTCTCGATCGCTTCTAGCCGCGACTGGATCTGCGGAATCATCTTGCGGACAGCTCGGCCCAGACCTCGACATCCCTGGCCTCCGGGTCTCCGGGAGCAAGTCCGGAACAGACCCCCGTCGCTCCCGCTCTGGACACCGTTGCTTCCTAGACGGGACAGACAACGCTCGCCGTCGTTGGCGAACACAACTAATCCGCCAAACTCTCCCTGCCGGGTGATATCGCTCGCGAGATCTACCTACGTGATGACACGGACGGACCCAGACCCTCATTATCTCAAAGCGCGGTGGGTCCTCGTCAACGCAACCGAAGATTACATCTGCGCCGGCGATCATAGACGTTCTCTCGTCGGTCAACGGCTGACGCTTGCAAGCGTGACTCCGCCATCGGCTCAACTGAGCTGATCATCCGGCTGGCGATATCCACCTCCACTCGCCGACGTCGGAGGGGCGATTACGTCGCTCGTCGAGGCCGTGGCGATCGACTCGATCCGCCTCAGCACGCGCGCGGTGTCTGAGGCCTCGAGGTCCCGTTCGCGCTCCGAGAGCGCGCTGCGCAGCTGGGAGCGGATCCTCGCGGCGCGTGCGTGCGGGACGACGTGGAGCTGCATCGCCTCGTCGAGGTCGTTCAGCGCCACGGCGAGCAGCCCGCAGCGAACGCCGCAGTCGGGATTGCCGTCGGCTTCCTCGATCGCCGCCGCGTACTCGTGCGCGGCGCCGTCGCGCGCCGCCGCGAGCAGCACGAGCGCGAGGTCGAAGCGGTCAGTTCGTGGCCACGGGGCGCGGATCGAGACCGCTCGCATCAGGTTCCCGACCGCGTCGTCGAGCTCGCCGAGCCGGTAGCGACACCAGCCGAAGAACGCGTGCTGGTCGCCCGGCGAGGAGAACTGGCCCGCGCTTTGCGCCAACTCGATCGCCTGGCGGTGGCACGCCGCCGCCTCCTGCGGGCGGCCGAGGAGCAGGAGCGCGTCGCCCTTGCCTCTGACGAGCCACTGGTCCAGCGGCCGCGCGGCGAGCAGTCGCTCGATGACGTCGAGGAACTCGTGTGCCTTCTCGGAGCCGAGGTTGTTGTAAGCCCACGCGAGCGCGTCGTCTACTCTGGCCACGTTGGGATCGCGAGCGCGAGCCTGCTCCAGCACCGTCGCGGCGAGCGCGAATCGACCGGTGGCACTCAGCGCCGCGCCGGTCACCTGCAGCGTCGCCGGCGATGGATCCGCCAGCAGGTGCTCGATGATCGCCAGCGCGCGCCGCGGCCGACCGCAATCCGACAGCAGTTCGGCGAGATCGGTGAGCGTCTCCACGTCAGCGCTCGACGCGAGCGCGTCGGCGTCGGCGTCGGCGAGTTCGGAGGCGCCGATCGCGTACTGCACCCCGATACGCTTGAACACCAGTTCACGATCGGTCGCCCCGGCGAGCAGGGAGACGGCGTCGAGCCCGCGATCCTGCTCAAGGTAGAGGTCGCAGAGCCGCAATCTCACATTGTTGTCGGCTGGATCCATCCGCAACGACTCTTCAAACCCAGCGATCGCGCGCTCGCTCTCGCCGGTGGCGACCAGCGCCCACGCGCGCAGCGCATGCGCCCTCGCGTTCTCCGGCTGCTGCTCGAGGACGCGTTCGCAGAGTTCGAGCGCCATGGTGTTGTCGTCGAGCAGCAATGCCAGCCGCGCGCACTCGAGCTCGAGCCCCGGACGCCCCAGGATCGTGTCCAGCCGCCTGCGAGCCTCCTCGCGCTCGCCGTTCCTGATCAGCAGGTCGATCAGCTCGCCCGCCGCCCAGAAGAGCGAGTCGTTGAGCTCGACCGCGCGAGCGAGCTCGCCGCGCGCCTGCTCGAGCTGACCGAGCGCCGAGTGAGCCATGCCGCGCAGACCGAGCACGTACGGTTCCTCGCCCGCGGGAAACGGCTCCGGCGCGGAGTCGAGCACCGCGAGCCCCTCGGCGTAATCCTGGAGCTGGTAGAGCGTGGTGGCTAGCTGCATGCGAACGGCGCTGTCTTGGTGGTTGCGCTCGATCGCGTCGCGCAGCAGCCGCCGCGCCTTCTTCAAGCGCCCGTTGTCGGTGAGGATCGCCCCCTCGAGCGCGTCAATCCCGGCCGGCAGCCTGCCGGCTCGCCGAATCCTGGCGATCTCCTCGAGCGCCTGCGCCGGTTCGCGGTCGCGCAGCAGTTCCGCGCGCTGCATCCGCAGCGTCGGATCGGCGCCGACGCGCGCGATCGCCGCGTCGAGCGCGTCGAGCGCCGCCGGCTCGCCGTATGCGTAAGCGGTCACGCGCGCGACCGTGGAGGCGATTTCCGCGGAGGCGGGTTCGAGCTCCTGGGCCCGGTGCAGGGCCTCCAGCGCCGGCTCGTATTCACGGTCTTCGCCGAGCAGCGTGCCGAGCACGAAGTGAGGCCTCACCGCGCGGGGGTCCAGCGCGGTCGCCGCGGTCAGGTCCTTGACGGCCGCCTGCCGGTCCCCGCCGAACGCCTCGAGACCGGCGCGCAGGACCAGTAGATCCGATGATAGGTCAGGTGTCTTCGCGACGAGCGCGTCGACGATCGCCCGGGCGCCGGCGAAGTCTTCCTGGCTGGCGAGCATGTGGGCGACCGCGATCGGCGTCGAGGCCTCGCCGCTTGGCAGCGCGAGCCGCTCGAGCTCGCTGAGCGCCGCGGCGGCGTCCGCCGTCGCGAACACCGCCTGATACAGCTCGGCGAGCGCCCACGTGAACTCCGGCTGGAGCTCCACCGCGCGGCGGAAGTCCACGATGGCCTCCTCGGGCTTGTCCCGGCGGCGCAGGATCTGAGCTCGCGTTCCGAGGATCCACGCGTCCTGCGAGTCGAGCGCGACCGCGTGTTCGATCTCGTCCAGGGCGGCCGTGAGCTCACCACAGCGCATCAGCGCGTCCGCGAGCAGCCCGTGCCACCCGGCGACATCACGTCCGTGCGAGACCGCGCGCTCGAACTCGGCCAACGCATCCCGCGGACGACCGAGCCCGACCAGCAGCTCGCCCCGTCGCGCCGCCAGCGCCGCGTCCTCGGGTGAGCTCTCGAGCGCCCGCGCGTAGGCCGCGAGCGCTCCTTCCGCGTCGCCGTGTCGCGCTCGCAGCGACCCGATCCACCCCCACGCCTGCGAGCAGCTGTACATGCCGAGCGTCACGACCGTGTCGACCTGCGCGTCGGGCTCGCCCGACTGCCCGTTACGGGCGCGCACGTCTCCGAGCCACAGCCGCAGCCAATGCTCCTCCGATGCGGCGGCGGCCGCCGTTCGCAACACCGATTCGGCGTCGTCTTCGCGCCCGTGCAACAGGTGCTCGGCAACGAGCGCGTTGATCGCGCGGGTGTTCGCGGGCTGGAGTGAGAGCGCGCGCTCGAAGACCGCCGTGGCCTCTCGATCGTGAGCCAACTGGACGTGGAGATGACCGCAGAGCAGTAGGTCGCCCAGATCGGCGGCATCGGTGTCGACGAGTGGGGCGAGCATTTCGAGCGCCTGCGCCGGCCGGTCCTGCTCGGCGAGCGAGCGCGCGGCGAGCCGCGTGGCGATGCTCCACGCGGGGCCGCTCTCGGAGATCTCGCGCCGGAGCGTCGTGAGCAACTCCTCGGCACGGTCGAGCTCGTGGCGGCGCAGCGTGACGTCGGCTTCAAGCAGCCGGAGTACGGTGCTCTCGTGCGCGAACGCGCCGGCGCGCTGGAGGTAGCCGCTCGCCTCGTCGTAGCGAGAGCGTTCGGCCAGCATCGCGGCGACGACGCACAGCGCCACCGCGGCGGACGGGTTCGCGCCGTCGGCCGCGAGCGCGTCCGCGTAGGCCTGCTGGATCGCCAGGGACCTGGGCGCCCGCAGCGCCGCGTGTTAGAGCAGCGTGCTGGCCCGGCCTGGGTCTCCTTCGGCCTGCGCGTGCTGTGCCAGCTCGTACAGCGTGAGGACCGGTGTCTGCGCGTAGGCAGCTGCGGCGAGGTGGAGTTCGATCGACAGCGACTGGTCCTCCACGCAAGTCGCCCAGTCGCTGAGCTCGGCGGCGCCCAGTTGCTCGCGCGGCGCGGAGGCGAACAGCGCTGCCCCGGCGTCGAGCGCCGTCTGGTCGCGTGTGAGCCTGCCGATCCCAGCGAGCGCCGATGCCTGCACAAGCGGCGCGACCGGCGCCTCGCCGCCGGCCAACACCGATTCGTAGTGACGGCGAGCGCCGTCCGGGTCTTCGGCGAGCTCGTCCTCGCGACCGCGCCGGAGCGCCGATTCGGCGTCGGCGGCCCGTATCGCGGCGGCCAGATGGGAGTGCTCCTCGAGTAGCGCTCGAAGGCCGGAGGCGAGACCGTCGCCGAGCAGCTCGGAGACGTTCACGGGACCGTCGCCTCCCGCTCGTCGGCCTGTCCGAGGGAGCGCAGCAGCGCTTTCTCGGCACCCCCCACGGGGATGCTCGTCGGGCCGGTCGGGCTGGGCTGGCTCGCCGCCCCCCGCTGGCCGGGGGATCCCGGCACCGTGCTCGCGGAGGAGTAGGCGCCCCTCGGGGACACGATTCGAAAGCCGATGTCGGTCGTGACCCGCTCGATGCGCTCGACCTCCGCGGGATCGATGCGGTCCTGCTGCAGGCGTCCAAGCCAGGCGGTGTTCAACAGATGCCTGATCCCGACTCGCTGCTCGTTGACGACTAGTTCTTCAGATGGCGAGCTGCCACCGGAGTTCGACGAGATCGTCTTTTCCCAAAGGGCTTTGGACACCTTCCACTGGCGCAGGTCGAACGTTTGGTTGAGCGTCGCCTGTACCCGGACTATCACCGACCGCAGATGCCCGGCGTCGGCTTCGTCGAGCGCGGCATCCGACCCTGTGCTTACCAGCGCCTGTCGCCAATCGTCGAACACGTCCGCGACGAACTCTCTGTAGTCGGAGCCGGCGGATTCCTCCTCGCTCACTCGCTCGAGCACCTCGCGGACGACGTGCGCGCGATAGGGATCGAGGCCAGGGTCGTCCTCGGAGCGGCACTTGGGCACGAGCCGCAGGTACAGCAACGCGCATGCGTACGCGGGCCCGACGGTGAGGGCCGCGAAGGCGTCCGCGGCGAGCGTGCGGACGCCCTCGGCGTGAAAGCGTTCGATCGCCGCCGTCGTCTGGGGATCGCCGGCCGATTCGATCGTGGCCGTGACCAGCCGACCGAACTCGTAGGCCTGCAGCGGGATCCCCCACACCGAGTACTGCGCGAGCCCGAGCCGCAGCAGCGGCCAGGCGGCACCGTGGCTGAGCGCGCGACCGGGTATCGACAACGAGGAGACCCGGCTGCGGCAGGTGGGGACGATCTCCTTGAGCACGAGATGATCGCTCATCGAACAGAACTGGTCGAGCCGGTAGGCGCTACCGGGGCCGGGCGCCAGACCGCGCTCGCGGATGGCGATGCCACCGAGCAGGTCGATGTACTCGGAGAACAGCTGCTCGACGTCTGGCAGCGCACACGCGAGGAAGCGATCCCAGGCGGGGTCGTCGATCAACGTGTCGAGCCCCGCGAGGTTGCTCTCTGTGGTCGCTTTGGCCTGTGCGATCACCTCATCCAGGTTCTTCGTCGCCGCGTCGACGTTCTGGACCGATCGCCCCAGCAGGTCGGTAAGGAACCTGCTGATGCCGGCGATCTGGCTCTGGACCGCGCGGTTCGCGTCGATCGCCTGCGTAAGGAGCGTTTCGAGCTGCGTGACGAGCTCGTTGACCGCGGGCATGACCTCGTCGGCGGTCATCATTTCCGCGTCGACTTCGTCGATCAGCTCGCGCATCGTTTTCACCCCCTTCACCAGCGCGTCGGGCGTGGTGCTGGCACTCGCGACGGCCACCGCTCGTCGTTTGGCGTCCGCGACCCCGGCGCGATTCCCGCCGTGCTGCTCGATCGCGCTCTGCATCTCGGCCACGCTGCGCCGGAGAATCTGCAGGCGCGTCTCGAGCAGCCCCGCGCTCATCGCCGCGCTCCGTCGGCGTCGAGCAGCACGCGGCAGAAGTCGAGGCCGGTTTGTGCGACGCGTGTGCAGTCGCTGTCCCAGGGCTTGCGCATGCGCGCGATCCACACGGCGTTCAGCACGACGCCGATCAGCCATCCGGGGGGCTTCTCGCTCCAGCCGTTTGCCTCGCACACGCGGGCGACGTCGAGCGCGCCGTCGACGACGCCGGCGTCTTTGTGCAGGACGACGTCCTCGAACGTTTGCGCGTCCTCGCACGCGTCGAACCTGGCAGCGGACGAGCAGTCCTCCAGACAACGCAGCGCCGACACGGCGAACGCGTCGAGCGCGCTCGACGTCTGCGGCGGGGGATCCTCCGCACCGAGCGCTTGCAGGCTCCGCCGCCAGCTCGGCACGAGCAGCTGCTCGAGCGCCCATGCGCACGGCTCGGCCGCGGACGCGATCGCCAGCGCGACGCGCACCCTCGAGCCCCAGCCCGGATGCATACCGCGGCTGTTTCACACCCGCGCGGGCGACGCTCGCCACATCAGGCACGCGACGTAGGCCGGTCCGAGCACGAACGCGCCGAACGCGTCGGCGAACAGCTCCTCGAGCTCAGTCGGCGACACGAGCGCGCGAAGCTCCTCGGCCTCGGTCCAGCCGCCGTCGAGGAGCTTTCTGGCGAGGCGTTCGCGGTTCCAGTCCTCGAGCTCGTCCACGGCGTAGTGGCCAAGCTCGTGCGCCATCAACGGCAGCGACCAGATACTGAAGTCGGGAAACCGCCATCCGATCAGCCAGGCGCCCGGACGGGCCTGCTCGCGCTCGGCCGGCAGCACGGTGCGCTGCCAGTGGATGCGCGCCTGCTGGGCGATCTCGTCGAGCAGGCAGTCGGCGGTCCTGCACAGCCCGTTGTCGAACCCGGACGCGCGCAGGAACGCCCCCTCCACCAGCGTCAGCGTGTCGGAGATCCTCGACACCAGTTCGCGGGTCAGTTGCTCAAGCTCGCTCCACGCGCCGCCCGGATCTGAGGCGAAGGTCGCGTCCGTCTCGGCAATGCGCTCGGGAAACCCGTGAAAGCCCTGCTCGAAGATCGGCGTCAGCCTGCGCGAGAGCAGCTTCATCTCCTGCGGTCGAGCCAACGTCGTCCCCCAGCAATCGAGCCCGTCGATCGCTGCGCGCGCTCGCTCGAGGTCCTCCTGCAGGCTCAGCCGGCGCGCCTTGAAGTGGGCGGCTGAAGCCGCCTTGGCGAGCTCGGGCGATGCGTCACCGGTGGGGGGCATTGCGGAAGATTCGGTACCAGAATTCGAAGTCATTGTTGCGATAGCGGGTGCCGTCGTTCGGGTGTTTGCCGATCCCAAACTCGCCCGACTCCCACCAGGTCGTCCGGTAGACGCCGATGCTCCTGCCGGTGTACTTCGCGAGCAGACGCAACGCGACGGTGCTCAGCTTGACCGCGGCTCCGCCCGCGGCGGTGATCGCGGCGACCTGCGGCGCCGGGGCAGCGAGCTTGGTGACATCGCCGAGCAGCGAAGCCACGTCGCCGGCTTCCGCCAGCAACTCCTCGAGCGACTTGTCGTCCTCCTGCGCGCGCGAGACGACGATTGAGATATCCAGCAGGCCACGCGGATCGCCGAGGAAGATGCCCAGCCCGCCCTCGCCGATCTGCAGCTTGTCGCCGCTGCCGATCCTGGGGAAGCGAAATGTGCCGGGAGCGTAGGCGGCGGTGCCGGGCGCGGCGGTCACCACCAGCGCGTCGAGCCGGATCTCCGCCTCGCCAAACAGCCGGCCGGTCTTCAAGATCGTGACGTCGTGCAGGGCAACGGCCAGCTGAGCTTCCGCCGGGCCCTCGTCGAACCCCAGCGCGCGCGAAGCGATCGCCGATGCCTCGCCCTTCGACGGAACCGCGGTCTCATCGATCAACCAACCGGAGAGATCGTTCTCACCCACCGTGCCCCCATTCGTCGCCCTCTTTCGCCGGCGCGCGGCGGTTTCATGGGTCGATATTATTCCTCAACGGGGGCGAGCAGCCCCGCCCCCGTTGAGAGCTAACCCGTGTGCTCGAGAATCGTGCCGCAGATCTGCGGCCAGAGCGGCTCCGGCCGGTTGTGGTCCATGTCCTCGGTGAGCTGCAGGCGGGCGCCGGGGATCAGCGCGGCGGTGCGCTCGCCGCCGCTGGGCGCGAGCTGAATAAGCGACGGTGAGTTACCGTCAACTGCGTGGAGGCCAGCGTGAACGTGCCAAGCCGCGCGCTCCTCCTCGGCAAGCGTTTGCATGGTCTCTCCGAATGCTGCCTCATGGAACTTGGACAGGTCGCCCCAACTCATCCGTGTCGCTGCCAGCGTGCTCTCGTCGACAGCTCGCAGAGCGATCTCTGCATCGTGCTCGCTCCAGCCGGATGCTTCCTGCAGGAGCTGCTCCATCCACCTGGTCGGTCGCAAGCAACGCGCACGTCTGCCGCTCCGGCCGACCTAGAAGTGAGTGCGTTACTGCTGGAATTCCCGCAAATGCCTTCTAACCGCGGCATTCGATGTGCGGTGTCAGGACAGGGTTCGACCCCCGTCGCTCCCGCTCAGTAAACACGGCGATTCTGCGTGCGCCAGCGCCGCGAGCCAGGCGGCCGAACGTACTCAGGACGTACATACGCGCCACTCACACCGGGGAATGTCGAAGCGGATGATGACGACGCCGGCCAGCTGCCCTGCCGGGTGCGCGGAGCGAGCCGCTGCTCAACGGCGCCTTCACGCTCAAGCCGCCGCAGTGCCCGCTCGGCGTGCCCAGGCCCCCCACGGCTCGGTGCCAAGTCCGAACGCTACCCGCGCGATCCACTGAGTTGGCAGCCACTCTCCCGAACGCATCGCCGGAGGTTGTCCCGAGTCTCGTAGAACTTTGAGCGGCGGTCCTCCTGCCCCGTCCGTTGCCGTTGGCAGCGTTCTGGGCGAGTGAAGTCCATCCGAGACAGGAGGAAGCCGCCATGAAGAAGGTATCTGGCCGACAGGTCGTTACGGGTTCGAAAGCTGTCGAGAGTCCGCTCCCACCGCGAGTCCAGGAGGCCCTCGGCGAGCTCGTCGGGGCGGCGAGGGAGGGGCTGCTGGCGCTGAGCGTCGGCGTCGGCCTCGGCGTCGTGCATGAGCTGATGGAGCTCGAGGTCGACGAGGTCGTTGGGCCGAAGGGCAAGCACAACCCTGAGCGCACCGCCAAGCGCCACGGCCACGAGGACGGCTCGATGACCCTGGGCGGCCGGCGCGTCCAGGTTCGCCGACCGAGGATGCGCACGGCCGATGACGAGCAGGAGCTCCCGGTGTCGACGTACGAGCACTTCTCAGACCGCGATCTGCTGACGCGGGCCGTGATGGATCGCATGCTCGCCGGCGTCTCCACGCGCCGCTTCCAGCAGGCGGGCGAGCCCGTCGGTGAGGGAATCGAGCAGACGGCCTCATCGACGTCAAAGACGGCCGTATCTGAGATGTTCATCGAGCGCACCCGCACCGCGCTCTCAGAGCTGATGAGCCGTCGCCTTGAGGACGTGCGCCTGGCCGTGATGATGCTCGACGGCCTTGAGATCGCCGAACGCACCCACGTGGTCGCGCTCGGCATCTCAAACCGAGGGCGTGAAGATCCCCCTCGGCCTGTGGGAGGGATCGGCCGAGAACTCGACGCTCGCCCGCACACTGCTAGCCGACCTCGTCGACCGGGGCCTGGATCCCGAGCAGGCGATCCTGTTCGTGATCGACGGATCGAAGGCGCTGCGCAGGGCGATCAAGGACGTCTTCGGCGAGCACGCGCTCGTTCATCGCTGCCACCGTCACAAGGAGCGCAACGTCTGCGATCTGCTTCCCAAACGCGAACGCGACACCGTCCGCAGGCGGATCAGGGGCGCCTGGGCGCTGAGCGACGCCGAGCTCGCCAAGCAGCGTCTTGAGCTGCTCGCCTCGGAGCTCGAGCGTACCTGGCCCGATGCCGCCGCCTCGCTGCGTGAGGGGCTCGAGGACACGCTGACGCTGATGAGACTCGGGATCGACGGCCAGCTCGCAAAGACGCTGTGCTCGACGAACTCGTGCGAGTCCATGATCGAGATCGTCCGCCACACCCAGCGCAATGTGAAGCGCTGGCGCGATGGGGACATGCGCAAGCGCTGGACCGCCGCCGGCATGCTCGCAGCCGAGCAGCAGTTCAGACGCATCATCGGCTACCGCGACCTCGCCAAGCTCGTCCTCTCGATCGAGCGTCACACCAGACACGACCACGACGAAGAGCAACTTCACACACCCACCACTCCACAGGCGAGTTTGACACCAACACTATAATTAGTCACAAACCACACATGGATCGCCGACGCGAAGTTCCACGACGAACTGGACATCCTCCATCGCCGAGCGCATGCGGTGTGTGTCGGTCAACTTGCTTGGTCCCGGGCGCGGTCTATCTCGCACTCGGGATCAACCTGTCGGCGGTCGGCGTACTCGGCGAACAGGTGGGCGTAGGTGTTGTGCAGGACGGCGGGGCTGTGCCCGAGCTGCTCAGCGACGTAGAGAGGCTGCCGTCCGTCGGCCAGTAGCAACGAGGCGAAGCTGTGTCGCAGGTCATACGGGCGCGGGATCGTCCCGAGCCCTGCACGCCGGCAGGCTGGCACCCATTGGCGGTTGCACCAGTTCTCCCAGTCAGTCTTCGTCCAGGGGTCGCCCTTGGTGCTGGGGATGATTAGCGCGTCCTCACCGGGTCGCCCGCAGGCGATCCGCCACTCGCGCAGATCCTGCGCGAGCTGGCGCAAGAGCCGCACGGGCCGGCGCCGCCGACTCTTGGTTGCCTTGACCGTGTTCTGCTCCGTGGCACGGTTGCGCTCGTGGGCGCGGGCGGCCAGTCGGTGGTCTCATTCTGGGGAGTTGATGTTCCGCCTGGTGGTTCGCTAGGCTACCGCGCGTTCGCGCTGGCTGTTGCGGGCGATGGTGTCAGGGGTGTCAGCGACAAACAGTTTGGGGGCTCGGTATGTGGCGGCTCTGGGGTCTGAGTGCTGGGTCGCGGGCTTCGCGGCGGGCGATGTGTCGTTGGCTGGGTGTGGTGGTGGCGTGCGGTGCTTGCGTGCTGGCTTTCGGCGCTGCGAGCGCGTCTGCTGAACCGCTCTGCACAGACACTTGGACGGGTGGTGGTACTGGCTCGTGGGATGTGAGCTCGAACTGGTCCGCTGGGCGTGTACCGAGCTCGACTGATGTGGCGTGCATCGGCGCGGGTAAGGTCGTGACGGCGAGCGAAGGCGTGAACCAGGTGGGGTGTTGGCGGTTGAAGGTTCGCTTGTGATTCGCGGTGGTACCTTCGAAGTGGTTAGTGGTTCGGAAGCGTCGAGTGTGGCGAGTTTGGTGCTTGAAGGCGGGACGTTGACTGGCGCGGCGACGGTCGATGTCACTGGCTCGTTGACGTGGGAACATGGCGCGAGTATGGCTGGTGCGGGCAAGACGGTGTTGCGTACGGGTGCGTCTGGTTCGGTGTTGCCGACTGAACCTGGTTCGGGGTGCGGGGAAGCGTTGTTGACCGGGCGCACGTTTGTGAACGAAGGCACGATCGTCTCGGGGAGTGGGATTGGTGTGGGGGCGTTGTTGCTCTCTGAAGGTGCTCGGCTGGAAAACGTGGGGACGTTCAAGGGTCGTGGGGAGCCCGTATTGTGAAGGTCCGAAAGCTACGATTGGTGAAGCTGCCGGGAGCAAAACCGCGTCGTTGGTCGTGAATACGGGGACGATCGAGACGGGCGAAGGCTCGACTTCTGAACTGGCGACGCTGATCCGGGTGCCGCTTGAAAGCAGTGGCACGATCGACGGCACGCTGCGCGGTGTGCGTTTGCAGGCTTCGGCGATGACGCTCGCGAGCGCGAGCACTCTCAAGGGCACGATCCAGGTCGAAGAATCGGCTGTCGTGACGGCCGGGAACGTGAGCGGGAGCGAAGCGACGGTTTCGCTGCTCTCCGGTGCGACCGTGAGCGTCCTGAGCGGGGACACCGCGACGATCGGGACCCTGAAGCTCGAAGAAGGCGTCGTTGCAGGAGCGGGTACGTTGAGCATTCCTGGCGTGTTGAGCTGGGAACAGGGGACGATGTCGGGGTCGGGACGGACGGTCCTCGCCACTGGTGCGTCGGGGACTGTGCTCGATGGCACCTCTTGCCGCACAGTCGGCTTGTCGGAACGGACGCTCGTCAATGACGGGACACTCACGTTGAGCACCGAACACATCACTGGTGGCCAGGTGGTGATGTCTGAAGGCGCCCACTTCGAAAACGCGGGAGTGTTCAACGATAACTCGGGGGCGTCGTCGTGTAGTCCGTATCAAGCGACGTTCGTCGAGGGGGCGGGTAGCAAAACCGCGCCGTTGATCGTGAACACCGGCACGTTTGGCGTGACCGAAAGCGCGTCGCCGTCGGCAACGGCGACGGTCGACGTGCCGTTTGAAAACCGGGCACGTTCGAAGGCAAAGCCGGCGGCCTTGGGTTCGGCGGGAAAGTGCCGGTGACGCTGGCCACGGGGAGCGTGTTGAAAGGGTCGGTTGGTGTCAAAGAAGCGTCTGTGACTGCCGCGAACGCGATCGCGGCGGGGGTCTCGTTGTCGTTGACGTCCGGCGCGAGTCTGAGCATCGCGAGCAAAGACGCGGTGACGGTCGGTAGCCTGTTCTTGGAAGAAGCGACTGTCACCGGGGCTGGGACGTTGAACATCTCATCCACACTGACGTGGGAAAAAGAAGGCGAAATGGCGGGCACCGGGCAAACCGTCCTCGAGGGCGGCGCGTCGGCAGGAATCCTCGAAGGGGGCGCGTTCTGCCCGGGACCGAAACTCGTCGAACGCAGCTATGTAAATGACGGCACGACGTCCTTCAGCAGCAATTCGACTGGTAGCACCTTCTATATGGCAAAAGGTGCGCGGATCTATAACAACGGGACGTTTCAGGATAACTCTAACGGTAACTGCGAACCGTTCCTACACACCTTCCTCATCGGCCCCGGTAGGGCTCCGGAGGTCATCAATACTGGCCTGTTTGAGCGCACGCACGAACCTCGCGAACCGTTCACCACTCAAATGGACGTGCAGCTTGATAACTGGGGTAGGACAGCCGGCACTATAGTGTTCCCGCAAATTATTCAGGAATCCGACCGGTCGTGGGGATGCTCGCAGGAAAACCCGTCCTTCCCGAAACGCGAAATCGCGAGCGAACAAGGCGTGTGTACGGCAAGCGGCGATCTCTCGGAAACACAGACCGATTTCGCGATCGGCGGCCGGGGTGTCGGGTTGAACCTGACGCGGACGTATAACTCGCAGGCGGCGCAGGAAGGCGCGAAAAGCACGTTCGGTAACGGCTGGAGCAGCCCGTACAGCGAGCACCTGACCCCGGAAACGCTTGAAGGCGAAGAAGGCGAACCAGCGACGCACCTGGTCACCCTTGTGCAGGAAAACGGGAGCCATGTGACGTTCACAGAAGGCACGGGTGGCTCATGGGTCGCACCGGAAGGCTCGCCCGACACACTGACCGGCAGTTCATCGATCGGCTACACACTCACGCTCGAAAACCGGGATACGTATAAGTTCTCTGGTTCGTCGGGTCGCCTGGAAAGCATCGCAGACGCCAACGCCAACACCACCACGTGCACGTACAACGAAGCGGGCGAGTTGGAAAAGGTCACCGACCCCACCGGACGAACCTTGAAATTCGCCTAGCCCGGTGAAAGTCTGATCAAAGCCGTGACTGACCCGATGGGGCATGTCGTGGAATACACATATGAAGCGGGCGATCTGGTGAGCGTAACCCAGCCCGGTGAAAGCGCGCTGCGGTGGCGCTTCAAATACGAAGGAACCGCGCAGCTGGTAGAAATGGTCGACGGGCGTGGCGGGAAAACGACCTACAAATACAGCGGCGCGCACCGCGTGAGCTCAAAGACCGACGCGATGAGCCGCACCATGGCCTACGAATACGGCAACACGTTCACGAAGATCACCAACGAAACGACCAAAGCCGTCACGGTGCAGTACGTGACGAGCAGCGGGCAGCTCGTCGAACAGATCAGGGCCTCGGGGACCTCCAGCGCGAGCAGCGAATCCTTCACCTACGACACCGCCGGCGACACGCTCAGCCGAACCGACGGGGATGGCTACATCACGCACTACGAATACGACGCTGCCGGCAACCGCATCCTCGAAGAAGACCCAGAAGGCCACAAACGGAAATGGACATACAACAGCTACCACGAAGTGGAAACAGAAACCACACCAGGTGGCGAGACGACGGCCACCAAACGCGACAGCCACGGCAACCCGACCACCGTAGAACGCCCCGCGCCGGGTAGCACGACGCAGAAGACGACCTACAAATACGACAGCTCCGGCGATGTGGAAAGCATGACCGATCCGCTGGAACACACGTGGAAATACGAATACGACTCCTACGGGGACCGCAAGAGCGAAACCGACCCCGAAGGCAACAAGCGCACGTGGGAATACAACGAAGACTCCCAGGAGACCTCGACGGTCAGCCCGCGAGGCAACGTCACGGGTGGCGAACCGGCGGCGTACAAGACGACGGTCGAACGCGACGCGCACGGTCGGCCGACGTCGATCGTCGCGCCGCCGAGGGAAGCAGCGTTCCGCTTTGCGTTTGGGTCAAAAGGCTCGGGTACCGGTCAGTTTGAATTCCCTACGCTTGAGGCGGCGACGGCGTCTGGGAATATCTGGGTGAGCGACAGCTCGCTCGATCGCCTGCAGGAGTTCAACGAAAAAGGCGAATACGTCACGCAGTTCGGGACGAAAGGCACAGGCGCAAGGGAATTCAAATTCCCCTTCGGGATCGCGATCAACCCGACGACCGGCAATATCTACGTGAGCGACTACCAGAACTATCGAGTGCAGGAGTTTTCCTCGAGCGGCACGTTTATCAGGATGTTTGGGTATGGCGTGAGCAACGGCAAAGCAGAATTCGAGATCTGCACCAGTAGCTGCCAGATCGGCTTGAAAGGCAGCAGCAACGGAGAGTTCGGTAGCCCGGTCGGCGTGGCGATCGACGCAAGCGGCAACGTATGGGTCGCGGACGAAACCAACAACCGGCTGCAAAAGTACACCGAAAACGGCGAATACACGAAAGAGTTCGGGACCAAAGGCACCGAAGCCGGCAAGATCAAACAGCCAGTCGGTCTAGCTTACGAGAACGGCGACCTGTACCTGGCCGAAGCCGGGAATCAACGTGTGCAGGAGTTCACCACGGCGGGCGTGCCCGTAACGACGTTCGGCTCTGAAGGCACCGGCAACGGACAGTTCAAGGTCCCCTATGCGATCACCGCAGCTCCAGGGTCGGGGGATCTGTACGTTACCGATCGAGAAAACGACAGGGTGCAGGAGTTCACAGCGGCCGGCGTATTCCTCAGCAGCTTCGGCTCGAAAGGCAAAGGCATCGGCCAGTTCGAACTTCCCACGGGAGTCGTCGCGACCGCGAGCGAAGCCGTGTACGTCAGCGACCATAACAACCAGCGCGTACAGGAGTGGACGGGACCCGCCCTCCGCATAACCAAATCCACTTACGACGGGAACGGCAACCTCGAAACGCAGACCGATCGAAACGGTAATACAACGAAGTATTCGCACGATGCCGATAACGAGCTCACCAAGACGGAAGAACCCAACGGAACGATCACTGAAACTGAATACAACTCGATGGGGCTGCCGATAAGTCAGACCGACGGGAGCAAACATGTCACGAAATATGAACGCAACCTGTTGGGCGAGGTCACCGAAGTCATCGATCCGAAGGAACGCAAGACGACCTAGGAATACGATGCCGCAGGTAACCTCATCGCGTCGACCGATGCGACGAAACGGATAACGACGTACGCCTACACTCCAGCGAGTAGGCTCAAACAGGTCAGCTATTCTGACGGGAAAACTCATGTGGTTGAATACGAATACAACACAGACGACAAGGTCACGGTGACGAAGGACGGCAGCGGCACCACGAAATACACCTACGACCAGCTCGACCGGCTGAGCGAAGCCGAAAATGGGCACAAAGAAGTAACTAAGTATGAATACAACCTCGCGAACGAGCCGACGAAGCTCACCTATCCCAACGAAAAAGCCGTGACGCGGGCCTACGACAAAGACAACCGGCTGGAAAAAGTCACAGACTGGTCATCGCACGCGACAAGCTTCTCCTACGACCCCAACTCAAATCTGAAAGCGACTACGTTCCCCAGCGAAACGAAAAACGAAGACCTCTACGCCTACAACAACGCGGATCAGATGAACGAAGTTAAAATGAACAAGAGCTCGGAAACGCTGGCCTCTCTCCTCTACACGCGCGATAGTAACGGGCAGGTCAAAACGGTCACGAGCAAAGGACTCCCCGGCGAAGAACACCCCACGTATGAATACGACAAAAACAGCCGCCTGAGCAACGGCGCCGGAACCGCATACGAATACGACCCGGCCAACAACCCGACCAAGCTCGGCACCAGCACCTACAAATACGACAACGCCGACGAGCTCGAAACCGGTCCTAGCACCAAATACACCTACAACGAAGTCGGCCAGCGCACCAAAACGACCCCCGAAACCGGCCCAGCGACCACCTACGCCTACGACCAAGCCGGAAACCTTATCTCGGTCGAACGCCCCAAAGAAGGCGAAAAAGCCGCGATCGAAGACAGCTAGGCCTACAACGGAGAAGGACTACGCGCCTCACAGACAATCTCCGGCACGACCACATACATGGCATGGGACACCGCCGAAGAACTCCCGCTGCTCCTGAGCGACGGTACCAACAGCTACATATACGGCTCTGGCGGCATGCCGGTCGAGCAAATCAACAACACCACCGGCACCGTGTTCTACCTCCACCACGACCAGCAAGGATCCACCCGGCTCCTGACCGGCTCCGGCGGCGCCAAAGAAGCATCCTTCACCTACGACAGCTACGGGAACACCACAGGCACCACCGGCACAGCCAAAACACCACTCGGCTACGACGGTCAGTACACCGACAGCGATACCGGTCTGATCTATCTACGAGCGCGCGTCTACGATCCGGCGACCGCGAATTTCTTGACGGTCGACCCGATCGATGAAACGACACAAACGCCGTACACCTACGCGAAGGACAATCCACTAAGCACCGGTGACGCTACAGGCATGTGTGCCGCGGCGTCCGCGGCGTCGTACCGTGGTAGTGCCAGCAAGAAGGAATGCGAAGAACTCCTCGGAAAAGTCATCTCCAAGGCCCAGGAACTACACAAGCGGTATAATCAGCTTTTCCACAACCGCAAGGGATTGTCGGCTCCCGAAGTGAAGAACTACGTAAAAACATTCAATAACGAACAGACAAATCTCAAGAAGAAATTCAGCAGCTTTGGCAACCTGGGATGCGAAAAGAAGTACAAATTGCAGGTGCCCGAGGAAGTATATGAGGCGCTCGAAACCAAAGTCAGTGTGCAGATTCGGGTGGTGCCAGTCGAGTGACACGTGATGCGGAACCAGTGAGCGAGTCGGACATCCAGCGGGTTAGTGCGGCCTGGCTCGCATCTCAGTCGGCCGACGAGCCGGATCATTGCGTGATCGATTGGCAGGACGAGCGGCGTAGCCAGGATGACTACATGACCATGTGGCGCTTTGTGCTGAGGCTGTGCGAGGACGTCCGAGGCGACGATAGTGAGACAATTGGGATGATCGGTGCGGACCCGCTTTGGTCCATGATCTACAGATGGCCCGATGAGATACTCACGTTGCTTGAAGCGGAGGTATCGAAGAACCCGACGTTGCGCAAGGCCTTGCCGATCATTTTGACGGACGAGCCGTCTGTACGTGAGCGGCTCGATGCAATAATTGCACGCCAATGAGCCGAGCGTGCAGGGGCGGCTGCGAAGAAACCCTGCGCGTGCGGATTCCAGCGGAAGTCGTACAACTCGCGGAACTGGTTTTACGAGGAGACCGATTGGTCGACGATGGAACGGTTCGTTCGTGCGGTTTGCGCCGTGGCTGCTAGCGACGAATCGGATGTCGTCGGCATGATTGGAGCCAGCCTGCTCGAGGACGTGATCGACGCTCATCCCGAGAGAGCGATTCGCATTTCTCGACGCCGAGGTAGACGGCAACCATGTTCTCGCCGAAGCTCTAGGCAACGTGTGGTGCGATCAGCCTGAGCTTCGCAACAGGATCGTTTTCCTCGCCGCGCTGCCTCCGAGACTCGATCCGACACGAGGCTGGGGTATCCGACACGTGCCGCCCGAGCGGCGCCGGTGAGCTGAGAGGCGCCCGGCCCCCGTGCCGGCCTACGCGGGCAGGGTGCGCGCGCGCAGCTCACGGCCATCGAAGCTCGCCCATGACGGAGCCGTGCGCTCGTGGCCTTCCCTTGCGGCGAGCATCCCTGTTGCGCGCGGCTGGAACCGGCCCTTTCGTGGCCCGAATCGCTGCGCAGTGCCCGCCAGACTCGACGTACCCACGACGTACAGCCCATGCTCTTTCAGCCCCTACCGGGGTCGCCGTGGCATGACGTTTCCCCCGCAACTACGCTACCGTCGGTGATGTTAGGGAACGCTGGTGCGCCCTGTCACGGCAGAGGTCGCGGGTTCGAGTCCCGTCGCTCCCGTTCCGCAGAAACCCCATGAACACGGGGTTTCTGGCGAGAACCCGGACGGGCGCCCGTCAGGCTTGGAGGCCGCGCTGACCTCACACGTGAGTGAGTGTCCCGTAGGTCCCTAGCTCTGCCCGAGTAGCTGCCGGTGGGCTGGAGTCGCCCAGCGGCGTTTGGATCAGTCGCCGAGCGTGCGTACCGCTCGCTCCAGGTCACGGCGGTGAATGACGCGCGCCACGCGCCTGCGCTCGCCGTTGCCGACCGCTCGCCACAAGATGCGCAGCTCGCCGACCCTCAGTCGCCGCCAGGGCGCTCCCTTCAGTGCGCGATCGTTCGCGTTGGCCGGCAGCGGCTCGTGGGTGAGTACGCCGGCCATCGCACGCAGGGCTGCGCGGTGGTCGTCGGGGTGGAGCTTGCGTAGATCGCGCTGCGCTTGGCGGTCGAGTTCGACCGCGACCTTCGCCACGTGACTTCAGCTCTCGTTGTCGAGTGGGCCGTGCTCGGCCTCGAACTCCACGATCGCGTCGGTGAGCGCCACGCCGGGCTCGCCCCGTTCGATCGCCTCGTCGGCGGCGCGCATCGAGGCGACGTACTCGGGCGCGTTGGCGAGCACGTAGTCCTCCAACTGCTCCGCGTCGAGCGGTAGCAGGACGACGACGGGCGTACCGCGATGGGTGACGAACGTCGGTCGCCCGGTAGTTCTGACCTCATTGACCACGCCGCTGACTTGGCGGCCCAACTCTCGAATCGTGACGGTAGCCATGCCGTCATTGTACGGCAGATTGCCGAACATCGCCGGGCGACAGGGCGGCATGAAGCACTCGACCCTCGGTGAGCGCGGCGTGCACCATCGACCCCTCCACGCCTGCCCAATCCTCGACGTAGCGCTCGCTTACGACGACGACATCGAACGGCACCCTTAGATGACTGATTCCGTATTGGTGCCGGGGGTGGGTGCGGCGCGAGGGGAGGTAGGCCGGCTGTCGAAGGTCGGCGTTGCTAACGCAACGTCGACCATGGAGGTGGCCTCGTGCACGCCGACC
>Ga0116215_1000217_pt1 | contig 47163 bp, 42 predicted proteins | sample Sb_taG_7_FD_89698 | JGI IMG/M metagenome (GOLD analysis project Ga0116215, IMG submission 89698) | Peat soil microbial communities from Weissenstadt, Germany - Sb_50d_2_FS metaG | ecosystem: Environmental > Terrestrial > Soil > Wetlands > Peat | place: Germany: Weissenstadt | collected 2010-09-21
GATGGCCGGGCTCTTAGAACCCGATCAACCGATTCCGAGGTGCAACTGTGGATTCGTCGGAGATGCCGAAAGCGTCGCGTCACTGAGCGGTATCGAGCTCAACCTTCTGCCGTACTGGTTGTCCCGCTACCCGGACCACGAGCTTGGATCGCTGCCCCCTTCCGAGGCGGCTCGATTGGTGCGTTCCTATGGGGAGGCCGGGGACCCGATGGCCACCCGAATCTTCGAGCAGCAGGCGGTGGCGTTGGGACGTCTGTTCACCATTGCTGCGAACTTCTTGGACCCCGATGCCTATTTCATCGGCGGTGGGGTCGTGGAGGCGGCAGGCGCATTCAAGACCTGGTTCTTGCAAAAGGTCCGCGACAGCACCATCCTGCGGGAAGAGGAGGCAGCTGTAGCTGCCTTCGTGCTCGTGCCCGAGCTCGACATGGCCGGCGCCCGAGGTGCCGCAATGGCCGCTCTTGACGCAATCTTGGAAGCCTGAAGAGTGGAGTTGACTCAGCGGTCCACATCCTCGAACGGGAACACATCGGGGAAGACGTTGCCGTCTGACAGTCGCCTCAGCCGATAACCGTCGTCCAAGGTTTCCGCCACATCGAAACCGCCGCTTTACTTCCCGACGAACCGCCTCCTCATTACGGTTGCCGCCACGCGTCTCGCGCCCATCGAGAGTTCGTAGTGGAGACGTCGCCCAGCAGCCGGCGTCGGCACGATGGGCACACCCACCACTTGGGTGGGTCACCCAAACCGATGGACGAATGTAGAAAGCTCACCTGACACTGCCCGCACTTCGTCACCGGACCAGTGCTTTCGTTCGCTTCCGGGTCCACATCAGGTGGCTCCGGCCCATCGGCGACAAGACGCCCATCAATGGGATCAACAGGCATGGCGCTCCTTCGATAAGTGCTCAGAAGGCCGTCAAGCCTGTACGGGGCGACAACCCGATACGGTCGTCCTGCCCAAACTAGGCGCCACTCCCAAGAGGGGACAGCCCTCACCTTACACCTAATGTGTTCAGGCATCTCCGGGTTATTGGGCGTTACGTGGCGGTCGTTCTCGTCGTGATTGCCGAACGATTCGAACAGCTCGTGCTGGCAGACAGGTCTGTCCTTCATTCCTGGGTCACGTCTGCAACGCGTAAGCGCGGTCGACACGTCGCAGTTGCCTTTAGCGAGATGTCCAGGTCTCCCGCCGCTGCTCGTCGAGGCTCGGTGCGGGAGCGAGCTCTCGGGGAAGATGGACGCGGTAGCGCGCCGGGTGCCCCATGGCCGGTTCGCCCTCGTGGCCCGGACGGGGATCGCTGAGGACGGTTCCGCGCGTCCGGAAGTGGGGGTGCTCGAGCATCTGTCTGCGGTCGAGCACCGGCGCCACGGGAATGTCGTGGCCCTCGAAGAGCTCGACGGCTTCTGCCAGCGTCAGCTTCGATACGACGGCGCGCACGGCGTCGTCGAGCTCATGCTTGCGCCGGACGCGCTCAGGCATCTCGACCCTCTCGAACTCGTCGAGGGCCAGTGCCTCGCACATGGCGCCCCAGAAGTGCTCTTCGGCCAGCACACCCAAAGTCACGAAACAGTCGTCGGCGGTCCGGTAGATGCCGTAACCGGGGAGCCCGTCCATGGCCTGACCGGTGTCGGCCGGAACGAGTTCGCCCAAAGCGCCCGTCCATGTGGCGAGCACGTCGGCGATGCCGACGTCGATGCGCTCGCCCTCTCCATGTAGGCGCGCCCGGAAGCAAGCGGCGACGGTCGCCATCGCCGCGGTCAGTCCGGCACCGAGATCGCCGATGGGCACCGACGCCGGAACGGGGCGCCCGCCCTTCGGGGCGAGCACTCCGGAATACGCCTGGTAATTGATGTCGTGCCCTGGCACCTGGGCGAGGGGGCCATCCTCGCCGTAGCCGGAGATTGAGCAGTACACGACGACCGGGTTCACGGCGCGGACGGCGGAGTAGCCGACACCGAGGCGCTCGGCCACTCCGGGCCGAAACCCTTCGAGCAAGGCGTCGGTGTCCGCGGCGAGCGCCAGCACCTCTGCGCGACCAGCCTCGGTCTTGAGGTCCACCACCATGCTGCGCTTTCCTGCATTCAGCACGTCGAAGAGCTCGGGAAACACGCGCATCGGATCGCCGCCGGGAGGCTCGATCTTGAGGACGTCCGCGCCCATCTCTGCCAGCAGCTGCGTGGCGTAGGGCACAGGACGCCAGATGCCGAGGTCGAGGACCCGCAGGCCCTCGAGCAGACCGGCCTGCACCGTCAGGTGGAGAACAGCACCGGCAGACTCGCCGGTGCCCGGAACACGAGCCCGGTGATGTGCACGTCGTCGGCGTCGGGATCGAGGCGTAGGTCGGGGAGCCTTTCGAACAAGGCTTGAAACAGGCAGGTCGTCTCCATGCGCGCCAAGTGCAAGCCCAGGCACATGTGCGGTCCGTAAGCGAAGGCCAAGTGAGATTTTGCCGGCCGGAAGATGTCGAAGCGTTCGGGATCCTCCCAGCGCGTCTCGTCGTGATTGGCAGCGCCCATGCACGCAGTGATCGATGCTCCCGCGGGTATGTCCACTCCCTCGAGGACGGTGTCCTTGACGCAGGTACGTCCGGTGATGGTGAGCGGAGGCTCCCAGCGAAGCCCTTCCTCGATCGCCTGAGGGATCAGGCCGCGGTCCTGTTCAATCGCCTCCCACTGCCGGCGGTCCGAGAGCAGGCCGAAGAGGAGGTTGCTCGAAGAGCGGTAGGTGGTCTCCGCACCCGCTGGGAGCAGCAGCCGCAAGAAGGCGACTATCTCGTCGTCGGTGAGCCTCTGCCCGTCGAGCTCTGCGTGTGCCAGCACGCTGATCACGTCGTTCGCAGCCTCGGCACGGCGCTGGTGCACGATCTCGGTGAAGTACTCGCCCAGGCTCACCGACGCGGTGAGCCCGCGCTCGATGTCGCTGATGATGAGCAGCAGCTGAACCGCGAGGCGGTGAAAGGTGCGGAGGTCCTCCTGTGGTATCCCGAGCAGTGCAGCGATCACATGGACGGGGAAGGAGAAGGTGAGTTCGCGCACCAGATCGGCGGACCCTCGCTCCGCGAACGCGTCGATATGCCGGTCGATCACCGGACGCACCAGCTCGGACTCCCACCTCGACATTGCCGCTTTGCTGAAGGCCTGCTGGACCAGCCCTCTGTAGGCGCGGTGTTCGGGCTCGTCCATGTTCAAGATGGTGTGGCCCATCACGAGCTCCATGCCTTCGTTCTGCTCGGTCTTGGACGAGAAGGTCGATGCCTCGCGAAAGACGCGCTCGACGGCAGCGTGGCTGAAAGCCGTGTACTGCGGGCCGCGAGCTGCAGTCGCCTCTGTCTCGGGAGGCAGCTCCGATGCCAGCCCGGTCAGGTCCACGAGGGATCCCTCGTGGACCGGTGCTCCGTTGCGCAACTCTGCGAATGCCTGGTACGGATCGCGAACCAAGCCCGCTCCGTATGAGCGATCGAAGGCCTCGAAGGGGTCGAACTCGTGCGTACCGGAGTCACTGTCGCTGACGGCCATGTCACAGACTCTATGACGCTGACGTCAGCTCTGAAAGCCGGCTATGACCGAGGCCTCGACAACTCCCATCGGGGCAGCCCGCATGGTGGTCATGCCAGGACAGATCTCAAGTTGTCCGACGTAGGACATCCACGATGTAGGTCTGCTCAGCGGTGCCATCCACGAAGAAACGCGCAACTGGGTGGAAGCTGTCCGCAGCACGGATGATCTCTTCCGAAAGCGCCACCGCTTCGAGCAGCTCGGGTACCCCGAGTGCTTTTAGCAGCTCACTCGCCGTCCCTGTATCGGTGGATGTCGCCCATTCGGCTTTCTCGAGCAACTCGGCCAGAGTTTGTTCCATGCGGTGGTAGTCCAGCTGCATCTCGCCAGGATGCCATCTGCATCGAAAGCAAGGCGGCCCGGGGATCATGTAGATCTAGGGTTCGGTTGAATCTTCCTCGTCATGTGGATGTTCCGCATGTCCTACTCGAGAGGAGATGAAGTGCGGATAGCCATTGCGGGCGGGACCGGCGTGGTGGGACGGTATGTGGTCGCCGCAGCTGAGGCTGCTGGTCACGAGCCCGTGGTACTCAGCAGGTCCGGTGGAGTGGACCTGGTCAGAGGGACCGGTCTTGCTGAAGCCCTCGAGGGGGCCGAGGTGATCGTCGACGCAGCGAACTCGAGCTCGATCAGCCGTGCAAGGGCAACGGCCTTCTCCACACAAGCCACCCGTCACCTCCAAGACGTCGGGGCCTCTTGCGACGTTGCCCATCTCGTCAGCTTGTCGATCGTCGGTATCGACAGGATCCCTGGGAACGGCTACTACCAGGCCAAGGTTGCCCAGGAGGAAGAGGCACGCAAGGGACCGATCCCAGTAACCGTTGTTCGGGCTACCCAGTTCCACGAGTTTCCCGCCCAGATCCTCGGCCGTGTCCGAAAAGGTCCGATCGCCCTGATGCCGATCATGCGTACCCAGCCCATCGCCGCTCGCACCGTTGCTCAGTTCTTGCTGGAGGCAGCGTTGCGTCGACCCGATGCCGGGGCACGTTCTAGCCCCGTCGTCGAGATCGCCGGCCCCGAGCCGGAGGATCTCGTCACGATGGCACGCATGTTGGTGCGGCGACGACGTCTACGCGTGGCGGTCTTCGGGCTTTGGGTTCCGGGGTCTGCGGGAAGAGCGATGCGCGACGGGAGCCAACTGCCCAGATCGGACGCCCGACTACTGGGTCCGACGTTTGCGGAGTGGCTTACAAGCGACGACGCCGGAGCCCTTGCTTTCTGACACGTGGACGGCTCGCGGGCTGATAAGGGAGGAGACTCGTGCTACAGAGCTGACTCACGTCGAGGTGGTCGTCTCCGGGTTCGTCACCGTGGCCCCAGGAGGCAGCTGGAAGAGGGAGGAAGGTGGCGACGCTGTATAGCTCTTGATCTCGAAGTCCGTCGAGCTCGAGGCGACGTTCACGTAGCCGAGTATTCCCTGTGTCGTAGTGCAGATCGTGCTCGTGCCCTGAACTCCCGGCGCGCGGAAGTCAACGCACTGCATATCGAATCCGTTCACCGTCATGCTCGACGACGTCACCGAATCGCCCGCGATACCGGCAGCGAGCGAGAAGTCCTTCAGGAAGGTGACCCAGTGTGCAGGGGTGTAGAGGTCGAAGATCTGATTCTGGGTGGCCGCATCGGCCGTTCCCAGCTTCTGACATGAAGGACCTGAGCCCGATCCCGGGTTGGACGTCGATGACGGAGAGCACGAGTACTCGCCCGACGAATTCACGATGATGTCCAAGCTGGGTGAGCCGTTGCTGCCGTTGCTCCCGGACGGGGTGTCTTCGAAAAGAAGCCCCTTTGGAGGCTGGACTGCGTAGACGATCGTTGCAGGTGAGCTTCCAGTGGTCACGTAGGTTGCCTCGAATGCCGCCGCCTCGCTGGACTGCATCTTGTTCGTGAAGGCGTCGATGGTGGCCTTGTTCCCCTCGACGGCGTGAACCGCCTTCGAGGCTTTGTTGACCAAGCTGCAGCCGGTGAGTCCCGATCCGCTCATGAGTATCGCCACCACTGCAGCTGCGGCGAGGCGGCGCCGGACGGGGACCGGGACGGGTGGGCCGACGGTATGGCTCACTGACATGCCTCCACGGTTCGTTCAGCCGATGTGAATTGAGCCTGATCCTCTCACTGTCTTGTCGTCGTGTCAGCTTCGGCCCGGTCCAGGCACGATCCCCGACTTGCGGACTCCGCGTCGGTACCGTGGCGCGATGGACAACACCCCATCGCGCAGCCGAGACGACGCGGTGGCATGGGGTATCCCCTCGCACGGTGAGCCGCGCTGGCCGGCGCTCCTCGCCGTGCTGGCAGCCATCGCACTCCAGCTGGTGCTGCCCGAGCGCCTCATCCAAGGGCTCGGGTACCGGGGGCTCATTCCCGCCTTGGAAGGTGCCCTGATCGTCGTTTTCCTCGTAACCAATCCAGGCCGCATCTCCAAAGAGGAGTCGCGTCTCCGCGTCGTCGGCATCGCGCTCATCGCGCTCATCACAGTCGCCAACGTCGTGTCTCTCACCGAGCTAATTCACGCGCTTCTTTACGGAACCAAGGCCGGAGGTAGGCCGATCGTCTACGCGTCAGTGCCCATATGGCTGACCAACGTCATCGTTTTCGGTCTTTGGTATTGGGAGCTCGACCGAGGCGGACCTGCTGCCCGGCAGGTTCGCGAGCACCGCCAACCCGACTTTCTCTTCCCGCAGATGTCGACACCGGGATGCGCACCGGAATGGAGCCCGAATTTCCTCGACTACATCTACACGTCGTTCACCAACGCCACCGCATTCAGCCCGACCGACACGATGCCGATCTCGATGTGGTCGAAGCTGCTGATGATGCTTCAGTCCCTCGCCTCCCTGGTGACCGTCGCAGTCGTCGTTTCACGAGCGGTCAACATCCTGAGTTGAGCCCTTGCGTCCGGCCCTCGAGCTCTAGCCTGCGAACGCCTTCTCCAGGGTGGCGATGTCCAGCTTCTTCATCTCGAACATCGCGGCCGCGGTGCGCCTCGCCTTCTCGGGATCGGGGTCGGACATCATCTCGATCAAGACCTCGGGGACGATCTGCCAGCACAGCCCGTATCGATCCCTGAGCCATCCGCAGGCGATCTCCTCGCCGCCATCGGAGAGCTTGTCCCAGTAGTTGTCCACTTCGTCCTGGCCGTCGCAGTTGACCGTGATCGAGATGGCCTCGTTGAACTTGTGGGCGGGGCCTCCGTTCAGCGCGACGAACCTCTGTCCGTTGAGCTCGAACTCGGCTGTCATCACGCTTCCCGCAGGCCCGGGGCCCGCCTCGCTGTAGCGAGCGATTCTGCCGAGCTTCGAGTCCTCGAAGATTCCGGTGTAGAACCTCGCGGCCTCTTCACCCTCGGTGTCGAACCAGAGGCATGTGGTGAACCTCTTGTCGGTCATCGGACCTCCTTTTCGCTCTCGAACAGAGACGCGTCTCGCCCCTCCCCTCTAACGACCCACCTCGAGGGCAGAAATCATCGGTGTGGCGGGATCAGGATCTCCGTCCGGGAGTGCTCAGGCGGGAATTCCGGCGCGTGAGGCGGCCTCAGCGCGGTCGTCGAACCCGCGGATGTCGACGATGCGCCCGTCTCTGACCGAGAGCACCTGCCAGCGCTCCGAGTCACCGCCACCCGAGGTGGCGTCGGGAGTTCCCGAGACGAGAAGGCCGACGAGGAGCCGGTCTCCGTGAGGCACCACCTCCGTCACCTTCGCGCGTACGCCCTTGTCTCGGCCGCGCTTGTACCACGCGAGCACCTGCCTGCGGTTCTTGCAGCCGTACTCCTGATCGTCCGGAGCACCCCAATGCACCTCCGGGTCCAACAACTCCACGAACTGGTCCAAGTCGGCCGTCTCGAGGGCGAATCTCACCTTCGCGGCGAGATCCGTCTCGGGCTCGGCTGCCTCCGGCGATTGGGGAAAGTCAGGCACTTCACCTCTTCTCCTGTGCGAGCGGGTTGATCCGAAATCCCGGATGGTGCTTCAGGATCTCGCGCCGGGCGATGGTCATCTTGTGGACCTCGTCGGGACCGTCGGCGATGCGAAGCGTGCGCATGTGGGCGTACATCTGGGCCAAGGGGAAGAACTGCGTGACGCCTGCGGCCCCGTGTATCTGGATGGCACGGTCGATCACCTCGAGCGCGACGTTCGGCACCGCCACCTTGATGCCAGCTATCTCGGTGGCCGCAGCTTTGTTCCCGACGGTGTCCATGAGGTAGGCGGCCCGCAGCACGTACTCGCGTGCCATGTCGATCTTGATCCGTGCCTCGGCGATCCAGTCCTGCACCAGGCCCTTGTGTGCAAGGCTCGTACCGAAGGTGGTTCGCTCGAGCGATCTCGTAACCATGAGCTCGAGGGCCCGCTCTGCGACACCTATCGATCGCATGCAGTGGTGGATCCGCCCCGGCCCGAGCCTGGCCTGAGCGATCGCGAAGCCCCCGCCCTCCTCGCCGAGAAGGTTGTCCACTGGGACTCGTACGTCGCTATAGATGATCTCGGGGTGCCCGCCGCGCTCGGCGTAACCGAAGACGTGCGGATCCAGGCCTATAGAGACACCCGGAGTGTCCTTCGCGACCACGAGCATCGACTGTTGCAGGTGCCTCGGAGCCGATGGGTTCGTCTTTCCCATCACGATTAGGACCTTGCACCGCTCTGCGCGTGCACCGGAGCTGAACCACTTGCGCCCGTTCAAGACGTATCTGTCGCCGTCGCGCTCCATCGAAAGCCCGATGTTCGTCGCATCCGAGGAAGCCACGTCGGGCTCGGTCATAGAGAAAGCGCTGCGAATCTCTCCGGCGAGCAGCGGTTCGAGCCACTGCCTCTTTACGTCTTCGGACCCGTAGAGGTTGAGGATCTCCATGTTGCCCGTATCCGGCGCGTTGCAGTTGAGGACCTCCGGCGCGAAGCCGACCCGTCCCAGGTGCTCGGACACGGGCGCGTAGTCGAGGTTCGACAAGCGCGTGCCGAGGTGCCCGGGTGCGAGGTCCGGCAGGAAGAGGTTCCACAGCCCCCTGACCATCGCCTCGGACTTGAGCTTGTCGAGAACCGGCGGGTACCCGTCCGGGCCCACCTCCTCGAGCTCGGAGTAGTAGCGCTCTTCGGCGGGGTAGACGTACTCGTCCATGAAACGACGAACCTCGTCCTGAACGGCAAGACCCTGTTCGGTGAACTGGTAGGGCACGGCGTTTGCAACGTTAGTTCCGACGGCTTCCAACGGCTCCCGAGCGCCGATGGCGAGGCCAAGGTGGGTGCCCGCAGCGGCACCACCAGGGCTCCGGGTGCTCGGACCCCGGCGCGCCGCGTGTCGGGCTGACGCCTGCCCAGGCGCTCTCGGCGAGCAAGTATTCGCGAATGTCCGATGATGCGATCTTCCATGTGGCGGGGGGAACCGGTGAGGCCGAAAGGATGCCGCGACCCCCCTTCGTGCGAGCCCTTGTTCGTGTCGCGAGGTGGGTCGACCCAGAGGACAACCCGTCGGGGGTCGTCTACGGGACGATCGCGGTCGGAGCTCTGCTCGCGGCGGAGAGCACGCTTCGGGATACGTACGCGGAGACGATCGGCGCGACGCTCATCGCGCTGGCGATGTACTGGCTCGCCCATGCCTACTCCGAGGTGGTGGGGCACAGGCTCGCGGCTGCCCCGATCCACCTCCTCGACCTCGACAAGCCCGACGACGGCCGGGGGTCGGCCCGACCCGACCATTCGCTCTCGGCAGCCGCTGTGGGGAGAGCGCTCGTGCACCAGTTGGCGATCGTCAAAGGAGCATCGATCCCGACAGCTGCGCTCGTGATCTGCTGGCTTGCACGTGTGAACCTGACAACGGCGGTCGGAGCTGCCCTGTGGAGCAGCGCGGGCACACTCGGGTACTTCGAAGTCGTCGCGGCGATGAGCGCGCGTGGCCGTTGGCACCGCATCGTGCTCGAGTCGCTGTTCGGGGTCACGCTGGGCGCCGGGATTCTCCTGCTGCATACCGTCATCCGACATTGACACGTCCTCTTCCTCTCCTCTTCTTCCTCTCCTCTTCTTCCTCTCCGTTGGCGGGCTCCCTCAACGCGCCCACAACCTTCGGCGGCCTCTGCTGTATTCGGGGAGTTAGCGACACACCCCGCTGAGAGGCTGGGTGCGTGCTCGAGACCCTTCGGCGCATAGACAAGGAGCTCTCCGAAGAGCTCGCGTGCTTCGAGCCCGAGCGCGTCTCCGGCTCGGATGCCGCCTGTGTCTTGGAAGTCGCCTGCGCGATCGAACGCCGCGCGGCTTCCCTCAAGTTGCTCGCCACCAAGCGCGCGGCGGAGTCGCGTATCTGGAAGGAGGAGGGGCATCGCTCGGCTGCGAGCTGGATGGCAGAGCTCTCCAAGTCCTCCTACGGCGAGGCGCTCGGCTCGATCGAGACCGCCGAGCAGGTAGCCGAGCTCCCCCGGACCGCAGATGCCCTTCGAGGCGGTGCCCTCTCCAGGGCTCAGGTGAAAGAGCTCGCCCAGGTGGCCTACGAGCATCCAGAGCAAGAGATCGAGCTTCTTCGGGTGGCCCAAGAAGGTTCGGTGAGGAAGCTGAGGGACACCGCCAGGTACCTAAAGGCAAAGGCCGCCTCGAAGGAGTCGGAGATCGCCCGGTACAGAGCCGTCCACCGCCGTAGGTACCTGCGTCACTGGTTGGACCCAGACGGTGCGTTCCACCTCGATGCGAGGCTCACCCCAGACAACGGAGCGAGGCTCTTGGCCTCGATCCAACAAGAGGCAGACCTCATCTTCGAAAAGGCCAGGGAGTCCTCCGACCACGAACCCGCCCACGCCTACGCCGCAGATGCCCTCGTCGCCCTCGTGACAGGCGAGCGCACATGCTCCACGTCCAAGAGGACCCGATCGAAAAGGTCCCACGGCGCTACCGGAGTGGTGAGGATCGACCTTGCCGCCCTCGAGCGCGGCTATTCGAAGGGCACCGAGATCTGTGAGATCCCAGGTGTCGGCCCGGTCCCCGTCGCTCATGCGAAGAGAGTCCTGGGCGACTGCTTCTTGAAGCTTCTCGTCACAGACGGCGTCGACGTGCGCAATGTGTGCCACGTGGGAAGGACCATCCCGGCCCATTTGATGAGTGCCCTCGAGGAAAGAGACCAGGCCTGTGTGGTACCCGGGTGCGAGGTGATCTACGGCCTAGAGGTCCACCACTGGAAAGAGGACTTCGCAGTGTGCAAAGTCGCGAGCGTCGACGGGGTTGCGCGGGTGTGCACCGGGCACCACGACCAGATCACCTACGAGGGTTTCCAGCTGGTCGGAGGACCCGGTAAGTGGAAGTTCATACGCGCGCCGGGTAAGCAACGACCCGACACCTAGTCGCGGAGCGGCCGCCGAGTTCCCGAGGCGCCGAATCGCGAATTGGAAAGGGTGCGCTATTACGGCAACGGGACGCGCCACTCGACCCTCGTCCCGCGTTTGCCGGCCGGCCCCACCGACATCGATCCCTTACGCCCCTGGGCTCGCGCGCGCAGGTTTGCGATTCCGCTCGAGCGAGTTGCCCCCGCGAGCCCTTTGCCGTCGTCAGTCACCGTGATCACCAAGTCGTCGCGCACTTGGATCCGCACCTCCACAGTGGAAGCCTCCGCGTGACGCGCCGCGTTGGACAACGATTCGCGCACCACGGCCAGCACATCGGGAACCATCTCCTCGGGAACCCGGGTGTCGACGGGACCGTCGAATTGAAGCCGAGGTTGAAACCCGAGGCTCTCCGCAGCCATCGACGTTACGTCGAGGATTCGCGACCGCGTGCTCGATTCCACTCGCTCGGCGGCTCGGATCTCGAGTGAGAAGATGGTCGACCGCACGTCGCGAATCGTGGAGTCGAGCTCCTCGACGGAGTCGTTTATGCGCTCGAGCGCCCTCGAGTCCAAGATCGAGTGCGTGGCAGCCTGAAGCGCCATACCCACCGCGAAAAGCCTTTGGATGACGTGATCGTGCAGGTCGCGCGCGATTCGCTCACGGTCGGCGATCAGTGCTAGCTGGTCGCGGTCGCCCTGCGCGGCGGCGAATTCGAGAGCTATCCCCGCCTGCTGGGCCAAGCTACCGATCATCCGGACATCTGCCTCGTCGAATTCGGCGCGACCGACGCTTCGAGAGACGACGAGGACGCCTCGGGGACCGCGAGACGTCGCGACGGCAGCCACGACCAGGGGGCCCGCCAGGGTGCCCTCTCGCGGTCGTGTCCATCTGCGGCTCTCCGAGGACTGTCCAACATCTCCCGATCGGCCCGGCTGTTCGTGTTCTCGTGGGTGCCCCGTGGTTCCGCCGCCGGCCGAGCCCCGATCGGACGAAGCCCACGTCGCGGCCGAACGCAGAACTTCCGCGAATACCGGCTCATAGGCGGAGACTGCGGCGCCTCCTTCGTCCAGGTGCGCCATCGACTCGCCCTCGTAAGCCGCGACGATCAAGTCGAGCTCGTCGTCCGACACCGCCGGCCCCGTTGCATCTGGTGCCAGGAGGATCGCAGACGCGTCGGTGTCCGCCAGCTCGTGCGCGCGTCGCACGATGAGCCGAAGCCAGTCGGAGACACTTCCACCACCGAGAAGGCTCAATCGGATCTCCGAGATCGCTTCGAGCCATCTTTCCCGCCTTTGTGTCTCGACGAGCAACCGGCGCTGCTCCGACTCGGCGAGCTTGCGCTCGGCTATGTCGCGCATGAGCCAGGTGAACCCGACTGGTTCTCCGGAGGGCTCGCGGATGAGCGACATCGACTCGGAGACGTCGATCTCGGCCCTGTCCTTACGCAGCCTGCGGGCGTCGCGGGTGGGTATGCGCATTCCGGCGCGCAACCTTGCAAGCTGCTCCTCGATCTCGCTCCTACGTTCCGCGCTGACCAGCCGGAAGATCGGCCGCCCGACTATCTCGTCCGCTCCGTATTCGAAGAGCCTCTGGGCGCCTGGGTTCCAGCTCGTGACCGTGCCGTTCAGGTCCATCGAGACGATTGCGTCCTCCGACGCGGCGACAACGGCGGCAAGGCGCCCGAGTGCGGCCCATTCGGCCCTGCGCTGGGTCAGGTCGCGAATCGCGGCCAGTGTCAGGGGGCGTTCGGGGACTCCGAGCGGCGCAAGGCTGATGTCCACGGGAAACTCGGTGCCGTCTCGACGCTTCGCCCAGAGCTCCAATCCCGCGCCCATGGGACGCTGGGTCGGGTTTCCCACGTAGCTCGAGCGGTGAGCACCGTGACCGGAACGGAACCGCTCGGGAACCAGATGGTCCACCGGCTCGCTCTCGAGGCCTCCGGCCGGGTACCCGAAAAGAGCCTCCGCGAGCTTGTTGGCCGCGACGATTCGCCCGTCCTCGTCGACGACCACAGCTGCATCCGGCATGAGGCGAACGACTGCGCCGACCAGGTCGTCGGAGGACGCGTCGGGCCTGCGCTCGACTCGACGCCGTTCAGCGGTCGGTCGGTCCCGCGGTGTCGCGCTCACGTGGGTTCCCGGCCGATCGGGTTTCGGACGTTGATTCCCTCGGATGCGCCACCGAGCTCGGCCGATGGCAACGCGATCATGCGGATGTGCCGCTCATGTGATCCCCACCTGTCTGCGGCCCACGATCCTACATCTCGGCTACATCTCGCGAGTTCGTTCTCCCAGGTCTATGCCGTAGAAGAGCCGTTCCATCACTCTTCTCGCGCGTCGCGTCACCCTGCGGTACTCGTCGCGAAGCGCAGCTGGAGAAGTCCCGAGACTGCGGGCCAGCCGAGACAGTTGGTGGGCCTGCGTGGGAAGCGAGTCGGCTGGTGAGGCACCGCCCGGTAGCGCCCCCACGAGGTACCAGCGGTTGCGGGTCCGCTCACAGAAGCGGTACGAGTCGCGCAGAGCTCCCGCGTCGGCAGAAGCGATCACTCCTCGAGCAGCAAGGTCCTCGAGGGCCTTCATCGTTCCGGTCCCCGGCACGCGGTGGAGCAGCTGCAGCAGCTGCACTGTCCATTCCACGTCCGAGAGCGAACCGCGACCCAGCTTCAAGTGGAATTGCGGATCATCTCGAGCGGGAATGCGCTCGCGCTCGATCCTTGCTTTCATCCTCCTGATGTCGGCTACCTCGGACTCGCTGAGCGGACGATCCCAGACGAAGCCCTCGACAATTGCTATGAAGCGCTCGGCGAGCCGGCGATCCCCTGCGACCGCCCTGGCGCGCAGGAGGGCCTGGCGTTCCCAGGTCTCAGCCCAGCGCGCGTAATAAGAGGAGTATCCCCTCAGGTCGCGCGCCAAGCGGCCGTGTCCTCCCTCGGGCCGAAGCCCCAGGTCGAGCGTGGCCACTCGTCGAGCCGGGCTGGGGCCCTGAACGAAGTGGAGGAACGACTCCGCTGTGGTCTCGGCGATCGACGCGACGCCCGCATCGCCCGCGCCCGCATCGCCCGCGCCCGCTTCCGATTCGTAGACCAAGAGGATGTCGAGGTCGCTCGCGTACGAGAGCTCGGCACCCCCGAACCTGCCCATCCCGATGACGCAGAACGGCACTTCGGGATCACAGTTCTCGAGCGCAGCCTCGACCAGAGCTTCCGAGAGGGCGGTGAGAGCGGCCCCGACCGCTTCGACGTCATCGATCCCGAGCAGGTCGCGCGCTGCTATCCGGACCAGCTGGTCCTGGCGAAGCCGAATCAGTTGTGCCCTGCGGCGCGCATCTCCCTGGCGCCGCCGGAGGCGGCCCTCTGCCTCGACGACGAGCTCCGCACGCGGCGTGGGAGCCAGCGCGTCGTTGTCGGCGAGGGCTCCGATCAGCTCGGGGTTGTGAACGACGTACTCCGCGAGGGGCCTGCTCGATCCGAGCAGCAGGCACAGGCGCCGGGCGGCCTCCGGTGACTCCCTGAAGGTCTCCACCATCCGCGATCGCGAATGCGCCCGCATGACCAGGTTCCGAAGTCCGAGAAGGCCGAGATCGGGATCGGGTGTGAGCGACAACCAGTCGAGCAGGAGCGGCAGCAACTGGACCATGAGTCGCGAGCTGCGCGTGAGACCGCCGGCGAGCTCGGCTACTGCCGCGCGGGTGCGTGCGACGTCCGGGAAGCCGAACGCGGCGAGCCGGTCGGCGACCGCAGTGGGGTCCATCAGTGGGGCGCGGCCCTCTTCCTCACCTTCTCCGCGCATGCGCGAGTCCAGGGCGGCAAAGGTCTCGAGCAGCGGCCGGAAGAAGAGCCGTTCGTGCACCGCCCGGACCTCGCGCTGGCAGGATCGCAACGCCTCGTCGAACTTCTCGCCAGCGGCGGACGAGGTGTCGTCGAGGAAGCCGAGCACCCTGGCGAGGTGTCGACGGGCGGTGGGGTCGACGGGCACGTCGTGGGTCTGCTCCTCCTCGACCAGCTGCAGCCGGTGCTCGACCAAGCGCAGGAACCTGTACGCGTTCGCGAGAGTCGACTCGTCGTCCGCGCCTATGTAGCCCGCTTCGGAGAGTTCCGACAGCGCTCCCAGAGTGGAGCGATCGCGGATATCCGGGTCGTTGCGGCCGTGCACCAGCTGCAGTAGCTGTACCGCGAACTCGATGTCGCGTATGCCCCCGGGCCCGCGTTTGATCTCGCGTCCCGACATCCCCCGGCGCGCGACGATCTCCTCGGCGCGTGCTTTCATCCGACGCACTTCGGCGAGCTCGTCGGACCCGAAAGTCCGCCCCCAGAGCTCCGATGCAGCAGACTCCGCGAAGCGCCTGCCGAGCGACTCGTCTCCTGCGACTGGCCTTGCCTTGATGAGCGACTGCATCTCCCAGGTCGCCGCCCGGTCGCGCCAGTATGCAAGGTACGAGTCGAGGGAGCGCGTGAGAGGGCCCGAGCGCCCGTCGGGTCGCAAGTTGACGTCGACCCTGAAGCACCTGCGCCCGATCTCCAGCAGCCGCCGTGCGAGGTCGTCGTCGGGGGCTTCGGTCGTCACGAAGAGCACGTCGACGTCGCTCGCGTAGTTGAGCTCGCTCCCGCCGAGCTTTCCCATTCCGATGACCGCGAGGCTGTCGTCGTGGCCTTCTGCGATCCGCCGCGAGCCTTCGAGGACACCCTCTGCCAACGTTGCGAGGTCCGAGCCCACTTCCTCGAGTTGAGCCATTCCGAGCAGGTCACGAGCGGCGATCCGCAGAAGCTCCAGGCGCTTCGAGCGCACGAGCGTCTCGGTGTCGCTGGGGTCCATTCCGATTTGGACGTCGAGGGAGTCGAGAACGTCGAGCGCTCTCGGTTCGGTGAGGCAAAGCCGGCCGAGCGAGCGGCTCGCGCCGAGCACGGCCACGAGGGTTCTCCCGAGAGGTGAGACGTCTGTTCCCGAGACGAGTCGCTCGACCGCTTCGGGCCGCTCCTCGGCCAGCCGTTCGAGCGCTGCCATCACCGCTTCGGGGGCCGCGGATCTTTCGACCGGTCCGGCGAACGCCTCGGGCAACGACGCCCTCATGCTCGCGCCCTCCGGAGCCCCGGCTTCGCGCATGCAAAGGCACACACCGCCTCGTTCCACGATCGCCGTTCGCCACCCGATGGCGCCGAGCAGGCCACCGGTAGGCTTCGCGCATGGCGCGCATTCGCACGGCTCTGTGTCAGGCCGACACGGTCGTCGGTGACATCGAAGGCAACACCGAGCGGATCCTGGCCGGCATTGCGCGGGCCGATGAGGAAGGGGCCGACCTCGTCGCCTTCCCCGAGCTCGCCGTCACCGGCTATCCCCCCGAGGATCTGTTGCTCAAGCCGTCGTTCGTCGCCGACAATCTCGAAGCCGTCGCATACGTGGCCCGGGCTACGTCGCGATGCGTGGCTCTCGTGGGATTCGTCGACGTGGCAGGCCACGACAACATACTTGCCGCGGTCGCGGCTGCCGACGGAGCCGGAGCGCTCTCGCGTGAGGCGGCCGTGCGTGGAGCGCCGCGTCGGCTGCGAAATGCCATGGCCGTCTGCGCCGAAGGCAGGATCGCCGGCGTCTACCACAAGCGCCTCCTGCCGAACTACGGGGTCTTCGACGAGGAGCGATGGTTTGGGCCTGGGGAGGGAGACCCGGAACTGTACGAGATCGCCGGGGTGACGGTCGGCGTGTCGGTGTGCGAGGACCTCTGGTTCCCCGGAGGCCCCATCCTGCGCGAGTCCCAGGGCGGAGCACGTCTCGTCGTCAACATAAACGCGTCGCCCTACTCCGTCGGCAGGTTCCAGGAGCGACTCTCGACCTTGCGCGAGCGAGTCTCGGAGGCTCGCTGCGCCATCGCCTACGTCAACCAGGTCGGCGGGCAGGACGAGTTGGTGTTCGACGGCGGATCGATGGTCGTCGACGAGCACGGTGATCTCGTCGCTGCCTCCCCTCTGTTCACCCAGGATCTGCTCGTCGTGGACCTCGAGCTCGATGCGGGCGATCGCGCCCAGCTAGGTGTCGAGGCGCAGGCCGGCTCGGGTTCGCAAGCAGCCGCTCGTGATCGCGCTCTGCAAGTCGTCCATCTGAGTGGGCAGCCGCGTGATCCGGTAGCGCGAGAAGCGGCGGAGTTGCCGACTCCACTCAGTGAGGAGGCGGAGGTCTACGGCGCACTCGTGCTGGGAACGCGCGACTACCTGGCGAAGAACGGTTTCACGGACGCGGTGATCGGGCTCTCGGGCGGCATCGACTCGTCTCTCGTCGCAGCGGTAGCAGTCGACGCTCTCGGTGCTGAGCACGTCCACGGCATGTCGATGCCGTCGCGCTACTCGAGTGAGAGCTCGCGAGCCGATGCAGCGGCACTGGCCGGCAATCTTGGGATCGATCTGAGCACGGTTTTCATCGAGGATTCCCACGAGGCGTTCGCAGGGCTGTTGTCCCCGGTTCTCGGCGGTCCTCCCACTGGTCTGTCCGACGAGAACCTGCAATCGCGGATCCGGGGTGTATTGCTCATGGCGGTGTCCAACGCAAAGGGATGGATAGTGCTCACGACGGGCAACAAGAGCGAGCTCGCCACCGGTTACTCCACTCTCTACGGCGACTCTGCCGGGGGATTCGCCGTAATCAAGGATGTCCCGAAGTTGCTCGTCTACCGGTTGTGTCGCTACCGCAACTCGCTCGCGGGCACCAGTGTCGTGCCCGAGTCGGTCCTCACCAAGGCGCCTTCTGCCGAGCTTCGCCCCGATCAGCGCGACGACGACAGCCTTCCGCCGTACGAGGTGCTGGACCCGATCCTCGACGGGCTCGTCGCTCGCGACCATTCGATCGCGCAGGTCGCCGATGGCGGGTTCGACGTTTCCGTCGTTACGCGCGTCAATCGGCTCGTCGATGCCGCGGAGTACAAGCGCCGGCAGTCCCCGCCGGGTGTGCGCATCAGCGCAAAGGCGTTCGGCAAGGACCGGCGCATGCCGATCACAAACCGCTACCGCGATCGCGCTTCTTCGGGCGAAGCGCCCGAGGCGGGCGGCCCCGCCGAAGCGCCCGAGGCGAACGGCCGCGTCGACACGACCCCGGGGGGTCGGGGGACCGACGAGGCACAGACGACTCAGAGGAGCGGTGCGGGTGGGCGCTGATCACATCGACGAAGCCACCCACCCAGAGGAGGCGGACGCGGCGGACGCAGTGACCTTCTCATTCTCGGCGACCGGGATAGACGGCCCGGCACCTGCTCGATCGGCCGCCCTCGGCCTCGAGGAGCAGGCCAGGCTCACCGGCGCGTACCGCTGGACGGAGCGCCGCCTCTTCGAGCTGCTCGGGGCGTGGGTCGCCGACGAGCGCTCGGAGCAAGCTCGGGTCCTCTTCGACCTTCAGTCCCAACAGCACGCCTGGCACTCACAGCTTTTCGGCGAACGCCTCCCGGTGCTCGACTGGATCGACCCAGAGGAGCTCACGCGGGCCACCAACCACGAGGCGGAGCAGGTGCTCGGAATCGTCGGCGCGGCGGAGTCGACCCTTCTTCGCCTCGTCGGCATCGGCCGTTTCGTCCTGCCTCGGCTGGTCACGGGCTACACCCTCCAGCTCGAGCGAGCGAGCACCGTGGCCGACGCGCCACTCAGGCGGGCGCTTCGGCTGGTCCTGCGAGACGAGATCGAGGCCTGGCAGGCCTCGGAGCTCATGCTCCAGGGTCTTGTACGTGACTCCGGCGACGCCGATTCGGCCTCCCAGCACCTCGCCTGCCTGGAGACGGTGCTCGCAGGCTCGGGCCCGGGGCTCTTTTCGGGGCGATTCCGCGCTCTGCGTGACAGTGGGGCTTGACTGCGCCGTTACACTGAAATCCACAGGCGGGCAGCGCTCATGACCGGACAATGGATGTACCGAGGAAGCGTTCAGGCCGTGAGCAGGAGAAATAGGTCCTCCCAGCGGCTGTGACTGCCGGCCTGGGTCTGATGAGGGGTTGAAATCTGTGGCGAAGGAGCGCGTCGAGCGCGACGAGGAAGATCTCGTACGTCTCTATCTCACCGACATCGGGCAATACCCACTTCTTACGAAGGATGACGAGGTACGGCTCGCCCAGGCCATCGAAGGCGGGCGAGACGGCGAGATGGAGTTGTTCGCGAAGTCCAAGGAGCTGACCCCGTCGAAGCGGCGCGAGCTCAAGCGAAAGATCCAGACCGGGGAGCAGGCCCAGCAGACGTTCGTCCAGTCAAACCTGCGGCTGGTCGTCTCGATCGCCAAGAAGTACCAGGCCTCGGGCCTCCCGCTGCTCGACCTCATCCAAGAGGGGAACCTCGGGCTCATGCACGCGGTCGAGAAGTTCGACTGGCGCAAGGGGTTCAAGTTCTCCACGTACGCCACCTGGTGGATCCGTCAGGCGATCACCCGCGGCATCGCCAACACCGGCAGGACTATCCGCCTTCCGGTCCACGCCGGGGACACCCTGGCGAGGGTCCAGAAGGCCCAGGCGCGCCTCGAGCTCAAGCTCGGCAGGCCCGCCACCCTCGCCGAGCTAGGCATCGAAGTCGAGATGCCCGAAGACAAGCTCATCGAGGCGCTGAGGTTCCGAGCCGAGCCCCTCTCTTTGTCGGAGCCTCTGCGTGAGGACGGCGACGCCGAGCTCGGGGACGTCGTCGAAGACCGCTCTGCGGAGTCACCCTTCGAGGTCGCGTCGACAGCGTTGCTGCCCGACGAGATCAACCGTCTCCTCTCCCCGCTCGACGAGCGGGAGCGCGAGATCCTGCGCCTGCGCTTCGGGCTCGACAGGGGCGAGCCGCGCACGCTCGAGGAAGTGGGCGAGCACTTCAACCTGACCCGGGAGCGCATCCGCCAGATCGAGGCACGGGCGATGTCGAAGCTTCGGCACCCCTCCTCGGACACCGGCGCCCGGGACCTGCTCACCGTCTGAGGTCAGTCACCTGAGCGAGGCCGAACCTCGCCGGTTAGGATGCCGCGCGTGAAGAAGATCTTGATCCTCGCCGTCCTGATCGGTCTCGGAGTTCTCGCAGCCCGGCGGCTTCGCGAAGCCTGATCCGCTGATCAGCTGAACGGGGTCCGGTCGACCCTGTCGGATCAGCCCGTCAGCCCGTCAGCCCGTCAGCCGTCAGCCCGTCAACTCGAGCGAAACCTCTGCCCGTAGCGCCAGGCGAGTGCCGCCGCGCCCGCGGCCGCGGCTGCCACCCCGGTGACGGCGGCGGCAGTCGGAAGGTTCGGCACCGGGACGCGGTCTCGTAGGCGAACCGGCCGGTTGAACTGGACCATCTCCCAACCTCTTTCGCGCGCCAGGCGGGCCAGGACCCGATCGGGGTTTACGACCACTGGGTGGCCCACCGTCTCGAGCATCGGCACGTCGGTGTACGAGTCGCTGTATGCGTAGGACGCCGAGAGGTCGATCCCCTCGAAGACGGCGAGGTCCCGCATCGACTGCGCCTTGTACGGACCGTACGCGTAAAAGGCCATCTCCCCGGTGTATCGACCGTCGAGGTCTATGACCGCCCGGCTCGCGATGGCGCCGTCGACGCCGAGGTACTCGGCGAGAGGCTGGACTATCTCCTCGGGCGACGCGGATACCAGATAGGTCCTTCTGCCCTCTGCCTGGTGCTTCTCGATCAGCTCGAGCGCCTCGGCGTAGATGATCGGCTCGACCACGTCGTCGAGCGCTTCGCGCACTAGCCGCGCCACCTCGCGCTGGTCCCAGCCTCGTGTGAGCTCCAGCACCGACTCGCGGATCTTGGCGAGCTTCTGCTCGCTCGCGCCGAGATGGAGGTACACGAGCTGGGAGGCGAGGGCCCGCAGGACGGTGGCGCGCGAGATCAGTCCTCCCGTGTAGAAGGTGTGGCCGAAAGCTGCGATCGACGCCCGGGCGATGACGGTCTTGTCGAGGTCGAAGAAGGCCGCCTCCACGCCGCGAGTCTACGGTCCGCCTGCCGGGCAGCTGATCTTCGAAGAACAGGCAGGCAGGTAGAAGGCCTTTTCCGAACGAGCCCCGAGGCCAGGGCCCTTCTCCTTGCCCCCTGTCGCGTCGAGTCGGTATCGTCTGGCCCCGTTCTTCGGGACGACGCGCGCCCAGTGCCGCCCTCGTCCCGGCCCGAACGTCTCGTCCGAGGCCCGAGCCGCGTTGGCGCAGGTGGGCCAATAACAGAGGGAGCAGCACTCAATGACCCACCTCCTCGCAGCCGAAGGGGGTTACCAGGGCTTCGTCCTGACCAACACCGAGAAGGTATGGCTCGTGGTCGCCCTGGCAGCCGCCGTCTTCGGCATCTCCATGGGCATAGCGCTCATGCGGGGGGTGCTGCGGGCGGACACCGGCACGGCCAAGATGAGAGAGATCGCCGCCGCAATTCAGGAGGGGGCGGTCGCCTTCCTCCGCCGCCAATTCCGGACCATCGCGATCGTCATCGTCCCGCTGGCGGTTCTGATCTTCTTCACTGCGACGAAGGTCACGAGGCCGGGCGGTTCGATCGCCCTGTCCTTCGGGGCGGCAGGGGGCTTTCGCGTGCTCTGCTTCGTGTTCGGCGCGGCGTGCTCGGGGCTCACCGGTTTCATCGGGATGAGCCTGGCTGTGAGGGGCAACGTGCGCACCGCAGCCGCCGCCCGAGGCGGAAAGCTGCCGGGGGCTCTGCGGGTGGCCTTCCGAACCGGGGCGATCACCGGCATGCTCTGCGTCGGACTGGGCCTCCTCGGCGCGACGATCATCGTGTTCACCTTCCAGAACACGGCGACCGCCGTGCTCGTCGGGTTCGGGTTCGGCGCCTCGCTCCTAGCTCTGTTCATGCGTGTAGGCGGCGGTATCTTCACGAAGGCCGCTGACGTCGGCGCCGATCTCGTCGGAAAGGTCGAGGCCGGCATTCCCGAGGACGACCCCCGCAACGCGGCGACCATCGCCGACAACGTGGGCGACAACGTGGGCGACTGTGCGGGGATGGCCGCCGACCTTTTCGAGTCCTACGTCATCACCATCATCGCCGCAATCATCCTTGGGTTCGCGGCGTTCTCGTCCCTGGGGGGATCGTTCGCGGCGCACTCGGCGCGTGCTGTGATCTTCCCTCTCATCGTCCCGGCCATCGGGATCGTCGCCTCCGCCGTCGGCGTCTTCGTGGTGCGAGCCCGGGCCCGGGACCGCTCTGCGATGGCCCCCATCAACCGTGGCTTCTGGACGGCGGCCGCGCTCACCGTCCTCGGGGCAGGGCTCGTGGCGGGCTTCTACCTGCATTACATGAAGGCCTTTTATGCAGTGCTCACCGGTGTGTTGCTCGTACTCGTGGCCAGCCAGATCACAGAGCACTTCACCTCGACAGAGCGCAACCCGGTTCACGAGATCGCCGAGTCGGCGCGCACGGGCCCCGCCACCACCGTCCTCTCCGGAATCTCCATCGGTCTCGAATCGACCGTCTGGGCCATCATCGCGATCGCCCTTGCCATCGGCGTTTCGGTATGGCAGGCCCACGGCAACATCGAGCTGACCCTCTATCTCGTATCCCTCACAGGGATCGGCATGCTGTCCACGGCCGGCATGGTGGTTTCAGAGGACAGCTTCGGACCGGTATCGGACAATGCCGCCGGGGTTGCGGAGATGTCGGGCGAGTTCACCGGTGAGGCCGAGCGCGTGATGGTCAGTCTCGACGCCGTCGGGAACACCACCAAGGCGATCACCAAAGGCGTCGCGATCGGGTCCGCCGTGATCGCCTCGGTGTCTCTGTTCGGCTCTTTCGTCGAGACGATCGTGTCCCAGCTCGGTCTGCACGTTCCCGCCTCGAAACTCTTCAGCATCCCTGAGACGCAGATCAACGTGTCCATCCCCACCACATTCATCGGCCTGCTGATCGGCGGCTCCGTTGCCTTCTTGTTCTCGTCTCTCGCAATCCGTGCCGTGGGCCGCTCGGCAGGCACCGTGGTTCACGAGGTGCGCCGTCAGTTCCGCGAGCACCCAGGCATCATGAACTACACCGAGAAGCCCGAATACGGACGCGTGATCGGCATATGCACGGCCGCCGCGCAGCGAGAGCTCGTCACGCCGGCCCTCCTGGCGATACTCACCCCCGTCATCGTCGGGTTCGGCATCAACTACTTCGCCCTCGGCGCCTTCCTGGTGGCCGCCATCCTGACCGGGCAGCTGATGGCCAACTTCCTGTCGAACTCCGGTGGCGCGTGGGACAACGCCAAGAAGTTCATCGAGGACGGCCACGAGGGGGGCAAGGGATCCGACGCTCACAAAGCCGCCGTCATAGGCGACACGGTGGGCGACCCCTTCAAGGACACCGCCGGACCCGCGCTGAACCCGCTCATCAAGGTGATGAACCTCGTATCGCTGTTGATCCTGCCGGCCGTCATCACGCTGCGGAACCACACCGGCGCCCGTCTGGGCATAGCCGGTGGCGCATTGGTCGTGCTCCTCGGCGCCATCGCCTTCTCGAAGCGAAAGTCAGAGGGCTTCGGAGCAGAAGAGCAGGCCGCCGAGGAAGCGGCGCCGCACGCTCCCACCGAGAACGAGCCCACCGAGAACGAGCCCGCCGGGAGCGAGCCCGCCGCCGCAGCCCTCGGCAGCTGACGCAACGCCGACGCCTCCGGGCGGGCATACTCACTTGACCATGCCCACAGCCACTCGACCCCCCTCCGGCGACGCCCGGGGCCCAACAAAGCCCCTGGTCATCGTCGAGTCGCCGGCCAAGGCCCGGACGATCGGAGCCCTGCTCGGTCCCGAGTTCGTGGTCGAGTCGTCCGTGGGGCACATCCGTGACCTGCCCAGACGAGCAGGCGAGGTGCCCGCCGCGTACAAAGGGGAGGACTGGGCCCGCCTCGGGGTCGACGTGGACAACGGCTTCAAGCCCCTCTACGTCGTCGCAGCCGAGAAGAAGGATGTGGTCTCGCGCCTCAAGTCACTGCTGAAGCAGGCGAGCGAGCTGTACCTCGCGACGGACGAGGACCGCGAAGGCGAGTCGATCGCCTGGCACCTGACCGAGGTCCTCTCGCCGACCGTGCCCGTCAAGCGGATGGTGTTCCACGAGATCACCCCGGCAGCCATCGCCCACGCGGTGGAGGACTGGCGGGAGCTCGATCGCAGGCTCGTCGACGCACAGGAGGCTCGGAGGATCCTCGACCGGTTGTACGGCTACGAGGTCTCGCCGGTTCTGTGGAAGAAGGTCATGCCCCGGTTGTCCGCCGGGCGCGTCCAGAGCGTGGCGACCCGCATGATCGTCGAGCGCGAGCGCGCCCGCATGCGATTTCGAGCGGCGAGCTGGTGGGACCTGGAGGGCAGCTTCGAGACAGCCGGCGCGCGGGAGAGCGACGCGCAGGAGAGCGGCGCACAGGCGAACTTCACGGCGACCCTCGTGAGCGTCGGCGGCAAGACAGTCGCGACCGGAAGGGACTTCTCCGAGACGGGTGAGCTGAAGAGCTCCGACGTGGTCGTGCTCGACGAGACAGCCGCGAGGGACCTGGCTCAGAGGCTCGAGGGTCGACCGTTCCGGGTCAGCTCGGTCACCGAGAAGCCCTATCGCCGCTCTCCCGCCCCTCCGTTCATGACCTCCACCCTCCAGCAGGAGGCGAGCCGCAAGCTGCGTTTCGGCGCGCAACGCACGATGCAGGTCGCTCAACGCCTCTACGAGCAGGGCTGGATCACCTACATGCGCACCGACTCCACGACGCTTTCCGACGAGGCGCTCAGCGCAGCGCGGAGCCAGGCCGCCGAGCTCTACGGTCCGCAGTTCGTGCCCGAGCGCCCGCGTCGCTACGAGCGCAAAGTGAAGAACGCACAAGAAGCCCACGAGGCGATCCGACCGGCGGGCGAGACCTTCCGCACCCCGGAGCAGGCCTCACACGCGCTGCACGGGGACGCGATGGCGCTCTACGACCTGATCTGGAAGCGCACGGTGGCCTCTCAGATGGCTGACGCCACAGGAACGAGCGCCCAGGTTCGCGTCGTCGGCACACCGACAGGCGCCGGGTCGGTTGCCGACTCGGTCGACTCGGGTTCCGAGGCGGAGTTCGCCGCTTCCGGAACGGTGATCACGTTCCCGGGCTTTCTGCGCGCGTACGTCGAGGGCTCCGACGACCCCGACTCGGAGATCTCAGAGCGCGACGTCCGGTTGCCGGCACTCAGCGAGGGTGATGCTCTTGCCGAGCGTGGCATCGAGCCCAAGTCCCACGCGACCCAGCCCCCGCCGCGATACACCGAAGCCTCGCTCGTCAAAGCGCTCGAGGAGCTCGGTGTGGGCCGGCCGTCGACTTACGCATCGATCCTCACCACGATCCAGCAGCGCGGATACGTGTGGAGGAAGGGCTCGGCTCTCGTACCCTCCTTCACCGCGTTCGCTGTCGTGGGTCTCCTCGAGAGGTACTTCGGTGATCTCGTCGACTACGGGTTCACCGCCGCGATGGAAGACGACCTCGACGCGATCGCTCAGGGCGACACAGAGGTGCTGCCCTGGCTCACGCGCTTCTACTTCGGCGAGAGCGCCTCGGGGAACGGTGGATCGTCCGCCAACGGCGGGTCTTCCACAAGCGCCTCCGGCTCCTCGTCGAACGGGTCGTCCACGGTCCGAAGCGCCTCGCCTCGTTTCGCCGACCACGGGAAAGATCGCATGGGACTCAAGGCCGAGGTGGCGTCCCATCTCGGCGAGATAGACGCCCGCGAGGTGAACTCGATCCCGATCGGCGCCGACTCCGAAGGGCGACAGATCGTGGTGCGCGTCGGGCGTTACGGGCCGTACCTCCAGCGAGGCGAGGACCGAGCCGGGGTTCCCGACGACCTTCCGCCGGACGAGCTCACCATCGACCGGGCCCAGGAGCTGCTCGAGGCGCCCTCGGGGGACCGCACACTGGGGACCCACCCGGAGACCGGCCAGCCCGTCATCGCGCGAAGCGGCCGGTTCGGTCCGTACGTCCAGCTCGGGGAGATGGAAGGCAACGAGCGTCCCCGGACCTCGTCGCTGTTCAAGTCGATGTCGCCTGACACGATCACGCTGGCCGACGCACTGTCCTTGTTGAGCCTTCCGCGCGCCGTCGGCGACGACCCTACGTCGGGGGAGGAGATCCAGGCTCTGAACGGCCGGTTCGGTCCTTATCTGAAGAAGGGTTCCGACACGCGCAGCCTCGAATCAGAGGAGCAGCTGCTCACGATCTCCTTGGAGGAAGCGCTCGACCTGTTCTCACGCCCGAAGGCCCGTCGAGGAAGGGTGGCTGCGGCTCCGCTTCGTGAGCTCGGCCCGGATCCCGAGACAGATACCCCGATTGTGGTGCGCTCCGGTCGCTATGGACCGTACGTGACCGACGGCACCACCAACGCCTCGCTCAAGAAGGGGGACGACCCCGAGACGATCACCGCAGAGCGCGCCGCAGAGCTGCTCGCCGATCGCAGGGCAGCAGGACCGCCTGCGCCTAGAGCGCGGCGCGCCACGAAGGCGAAGAAAGCCACCAAGGCCGCGAAGGCCAAGAAGGCAACCAAGGCATCGGCAAAGAAGGCGACCGCAAAGAAGGCGACCGCAAAGAAGGCCGCCAAAGCGACCAAGGCCACCGCCACGGCGACGAATGCCATGAAGGCAGCAGAGACAGCAGAGGCTTCCAGCGCCGAGGAGTCCTAGTGCCCCGGGCTCGGCGATGAGCAGCGAGCGCGGGTCTCTGATCGCCTTCGAGGGCATCGACGGGTGTGGCAAGAGCACCCAGGCGAAGCTCTTCGCTGAATCGATCGGCGAGGAACGTGCGATCGTGACCTCCGAGCCCGGGGCGACCGCCCTCGGTGCGAGCTTGCGCCGCCTGCTCCTCGACACCGAGCTGCCTTCGATTTCGGCGCGCGCCGAGGCCCTTCTGCTAGCGGCCGATCGCGCTGATCACGTCTCCGAGGTGATCGCCCCGGCTCTGGAAAAGGGGCTGTGGGTGATATGCGACCGCTATTCGGGCTCGACACTCGCTTATCAGGGGTATGGCCGGGGACTCGACATCGCGGAGCTCGAGAGGCTGATCGCCTTTGCCACCGGCGGCATCGAAGCGGATCTGAACATCCTCGTGGACGTGCCCCTTCGAGTGGCCCGCCGACGGCTCGGGGATCTCGCTTCTGCGGCCGACCGCCTTGACCGCCTCGAGCGCCTGGACGAGGACTTCCACGAGAGGGTGCGCAACGGCTACGCCGAGATATCGGCGTCGGACGAACGCTGGGTCGTGGTCGACGGCACGGGGACCGAAGAGGAAGTGGCCGGGCTGGTGGCAGACGCGATCGCGAAGCGCCTGGCGAGATGAGCGCCGCGAGAGCCTTGGACGAGAGGGACGCGCACTTACTGCCGTCACCTTCGCTGTTCGCACAGGTCGTCGGTCAGCGGGACGCGGTGTCGCAGCTGAGCGCCGGGGCGCGCCGTCCGGTGCACGCGTACTTGCTCGTCGGGCCTCCGGGACTCAGCCAGAACGAGCTCGTGCGTGGTTTCGCCGCCTCGCTGTTGTGCCCCACCGGAGGGTGTGGGTCGTGCGAGGTCTGCCGACGAGCGCTCGCCGGCACCCATCCGGACTTGGTCGAGGTCACCCGCACGGGCGCGTCCATCACCGTCGACGACGCGCGCAGCCTCGTGCGACTTGCACAGCGGCGTCCCCTCGAGGGACATCGCCAGGTGATCGTGGTTCCCGACCTTCATCTGGCGCGCCTCGCCGCCCCGGTGCTCCTTAAGACACTCGAGGAGCCGGCGAGCTCGACGATCTTCGTGCTGCTGGCGGAATCGGTCCCTGCCGACCTGGCCACGATCGCCAGCAGGTCGATTCGCATAGAGCTGCGTCCAGTTCCGGCCGCGGAGCTCGCGGCTTGGCTGGAGGCCCTGGGCGTCGAGCGCGATCGAGCGGTCCAGGTTGCCGAGGCAGCTGGAGGGAGCGTCGACCGCGCCCGCCTTCTGGCGGAGGACGAGGGCTTCGCAGCCCGTCGCGAGCTCTGGCGGTCGGTGCCGACGCGCCTCGACGGGACGGGGTCCTCCGCTGCGACGCTCGCCTCGGAGCTGCTCGCTTCCTGTGAGGACGCGTGCGAGCCACTGCGGTCCCACCACCGCGCCGAGATCGAAGCTCTGACGACCCAGGCCGAGGCCATGGGCGCTCGTAGTGTGCCGGGCCGCAAGCAGGTCGAGGATCGTCAGCACCGCGAGGAGAGGCGTTGGCGTATGGACGAGTTGCGTGCAGGACTTCGAGTTCTGGCGGGCGCTTACAGGGACCGCCTCGCCCAGGCTGCATCGAGCCCCGATGCCTCGTCCTCGCACGGTCAAGAGCGCGTCGGAGCGCTCCTCGGTGCGATCAGCTCGGTCGAGCAAGTGGTCGGGGAGTTGGTCAGGAACCCCAACGAGACGCTCATGCTCGAGGCTTTGATGGTGCGCCTGTCGGCTGTGACCTTGTAGTCCACGTGGGGAAACGGCCGCGCAGGAGGGTCCGGTAGCCTGGTCGTTCGCTTCGCCTGGGTAGCTCAGCCGGTAGAGCAGCGCACTCGTAATGCGCAGGTCAGGAGTTCAAGTCTCCTCCCAGGCTCGTCCTTCGCGTTTTGTCACAAGGTTTCAGTAGGTCCCGGACTTATAGGAGAACCGTGTGACTTCGACCGCCATCAGGACCGAGGGCTTGTCCAAGAGCTTCGGGAGCGTCGTCGCCCTTCGGAACCTCGACCTCGAGGTGAGCGCCGGCGAGGTCGTCGGCTACCTGGGTCCCAATGGAGCCGGCAAGACGACCACGATCCGGCTCCTTCTCGGGTTGGTTCGTCCAACTGCAGGGCGAGCAGAGATATTCGGGTTCGACTGTCTTCGCAAGCCAGTCGAAGCACACAAGCACTTGGCCTACGTTCCGGGTGAGGCCAGCCTGTGGCCGTCGCTCACGGGCGCTGAGACTCTCCACCTACTTGGACGCGTGCAGGGTCAGGTCGACACCGGGTACCGAGACGAGCTGATCGATCGCTTCGACCTCGATCCGTCGAAGAAGGTCCGCGCATATTCGAAGGGGAACCGACAGAAGTTGATCCTCGTTGCCGCGCTCATGACACGCGCCGATCTGCTCCTGCTCGACGAGCCCACCGCCGGGCTCGATCCGTTGATGGAACAAGCGTTTCGCCAGAGCGTCCACGAAGCGCGAGAGCGGGGCCAGAGCATCTTCTTGTCCTCCCACATCCTGAGCGAGGTCGAGGCCCTCTGCGACCGAGTTGGCATCTTGCGAGCGGGCGTGCTGGTCGAGATGGGGACTCTGGCGCAGATGCGTCACCTTTCCGCCTTGAGCGTGGAGGCAACGTTCGACGGATCCGTGCCCGACGTCTCTCGCCTGCCCGGAGTGATCTCGGTGGAGGTCGAAGGTCGAACCGTGCGATGCCAGGTTCGCGGCTCGGTGGAGCCTTTGTTGAAAGTGTTGGCTTCCTCGGGCGTCCACGAATTGCTGAGCCGAGAGCCTTCGCTCGAAGAGCTGTTCCTCGCCCACTACGGCCCCGGCTCCGATGTCGAGGACGACGCCGCACATGCGACCTGAGCTCGCCGTGTCGGCACCCGTGTCGGAATCGGTGTCACGCCCTCTCGTGTCGCGCGCCGGCCGTTGGCCTGCTGCTGTCATCGCATGGCAGACGGCGCGCAAAGCGGTGCGTTCGGGTGCGCTGTGGGGATACGTCTTCGGCGCATACGTCGCCACTTCGGCCTTCGGCTACGCGGTGACCTACAAGACGCCCGCTGCTCGGGAGAAGTTCGCCGCCACCTTCGGCTCCAACGTGGCCATCAACGCCCTGATCGGCCCCGCCCGCCAACTCCAGACGGTGGCCGGATTCACCGTATGGAGGTGTCTAGGCGTGCTCAGCATCGTCGGTGCGGTCTGGGGGTTGCTCACCAGCACACGCCTCCTGCGTGGCGAGGAGGATGCCGGGCGCTGGGAGCTTCTGCTCTCCGGGCAGACGACGCGAAGGAGAGCCGTCGTCGAGGCGCTCTTCGGCCTCGGCGCGGGCCTGTTCGTGCTCTGGGCCCTCACCGCCGTGATCACCGTCTTGGTCGGTCGATCGTCGAAGGTCAACATCTCACCGTCGTCGGCTCTGTTCCTTGCCGTCACGCTGGTCGCACCGGCAGCGGTCTTCCTCGCTTCGGGGGCACTCGCCAGCCAGCTGGCTGCCACCCGGCGTCAGGCCGCGGGCTACGCGGCCACGTTGCTCGGCGCGTTCTACGCGCTTCGAATGGTGGCGGATTCGGGGACAGGTCTTCAGTGGCTCCGCTGGCTGACACCGCTCGGGTGGGTGGAGGAGCTGAAGCCGTTCACCTCTCCTCGTCCGCTGGTGTTGATTCCGATCATCGCCCTCGTCCTCGTTCTCGCATCGTCGGCCGCGTACATGTCCGGGCGGCGCGACCTCGGAGCCAGCACCCTTCCCGATCGGGCAACCTCTGCGATGCATCCCGCTCTGCTGTCGGGGCCGACCCGGCTCGCAGTGCGCCTCGTGCGCGCCAGCGTCATCGCATGGTGCGTCGGCATCGCCGCCGGATCGCTACTGATCGGGTTCGTGTCGAAACAGGCTGGCAACTCTCTGAAGGGCAACACGTCTGTCGGCCGCGTGCTCGCGCGCCTCGGTGCCCCGGGCCTGAACGCCGAGACCTATCTGGGAGTCGGTTTCCTGATAGCCGCCATCATGGTCGCGTTCCTCGGGGCAGGGCTTCTCGGCTCGACACGTGCAGAGGAGGCAGACGGTCACATCGACCATCTCCTGGCGCGCCCGGTGTCGCGCAGCTCGTGGATAGGCGGTCGATTGGCGGTGACCACGGTCGCGCTCGTGCTCGGAGGGCTGGGCGCCGGAGTATTCGCGTGGTTGGGTGCGGCGAGCCAGCACAGCGGCGTGAGCGTTGGCTCCCTTGTCGCCGCGGGAATGAACGTGGTCCCACCCGCGATGTGCGTCCTCGGCATCGGTGCGCTGACCCTCGGGGTACGTCCACGCGCCACATCAGCCGTCGTCTACGGCCTCATCTCCTGGGCTCTATTGGTGGAGATAATCGGCGGAGCGATCAACCTGAATCATTGGGTGCTCGACACCTCCGTCTTCCACCAGATGACAGCGGCACCGGCGATAAGTCCGAACTGGAGCGTCGAAGCGGTGCTCGCAGCTGTCGGAGTGGCGGCCGGCTCTCTCGGTGTCCTCGCATTCGGTCGCCGGGACCTCGCGGGTGAGTGAACGTGACAGCGAAGGACGCTGTGAACGCTGTGACCGGCTCGGTCGTCCGAGCTGGTCATGAGCTGCCCGCGATCCTGTCGGCATGGCGGCAAAGCCTCCTGGTGAACCCGCCGACGAGACCTCGGACGTATGCGAGCACGACCGGCCCGGTGCCCGGCACAAGAGGGTCGAGTGATCCTCTCCATCGGACGACCGTCCCTCCGGCGTCCTCCTCGAGGTGCACGTCCGCTCTGTACGCGCGGACCGGCAGCCCCCTGCGCGCGACGTAGCGGAGGTGGTGCGGAGGTTCCCAGGCGACGACCTCCTCCACGCTGCCGAAGGGGCCGACGGCGAAGCGGCGAAGCGCGCCTACTCCTTCTGGTTCGTCGGTTCCCGGACGCAAGAGGAACGTCCGGGTCATCCAAGCCCAGTCCTTCCAGCGCTCGGCGACGCCGACGAGCGGCCACACGCGCTCGACCGGTGCGGCGCATCGTCCGGTCACTTCGAACTCGAAGCGTCCGCTCGGTTCCAACGGAGGGGACTCGGGGTCTCGTCTCGTGGGCCCATCTTGGGCCTGTTCGAGGCGACACATCCAATGACTATCGTGGCCCCATGGCCGACCGGGCGGCGTTCACCGATCTAGCGATGGAGCACATGCCGGCGCTGTACACCGCGGCGCTGCGTATGACGCGCAACCCCGCCGACGCGGAGGACCTTGTCCAGGAGACCTTCTTGAAGGCCTACCGGGCTTTCGACCGCTTCGAGGAAGGGACGAACCTGAAGGCCTGGCTCTACAAGATCCTCACCAACACCTTCATCAACAGCTACAGGGCCTCCAAGCGCCGTCCCGAGAAGGCCGATGTGGAGGACGTGGAGGACTTGTACCTCTACCACCGGCTCGACGGCCTACAAACCGCGGGCACCGGCCGGTCGGCCGAGGAAGAGCTGTTCGACCACCTGACCGACGACGACGTGAAGCAGGCCATCGAGTCGCTGCCGGAGTCGTTTCGGATCGCCGTCCTGCTCGCCGACGTGGAAGGCTTCTCCTACAAGGAAATTGCCGACATCACGGAGGTCCCCATAGGTACGGTGATGAGCCGTATCCACAGGGGAAGAAGAGCGCTCCAAAAAGCGTTGGCAGGTACGAGCGTGGCAGAAGGCTTGGTGGGGACCGCCGAGCCTGGCCACTGAGGCGTCCTGAGACAGGGCGAGCGGAGACGGGAGCGAGGGGAGAAAGTGGGATCGAAAGATTCCGAGTTCGACTGCAACGAGACGCTCCACCGGCTCTATACGTATCTCGACGGCGAGTTGACCGAGGAGCGCAGGGAGGAGATAAAGCGTCATCTAGACGACTGCCCTCCCTGTTTCGAGGCGTTCGACTTCGAGGCAGAGCTCCGCTCGGTGATAGCGCATCGTTGTAAGGACCACGTTCCCGACTCACTGAGAAAGCGCGTGGAGAACGCGCTCATGGAAGAAGTGAAGAAGAACGATTAGTGGTTCGGCACCGGCGGCAGAGTTAGAGCCACTCATCTTTGGCCGGGTCTAGGACCCGGCCTTTTGTCACACTTCTGTCGCACTTCTCTGTGCTTCCGATTGTTTCAGCGGCCCGATTTCACAACTGTCTCCCAAACCCTGCCGTCTTGCTCATGCGCACCCACCTTCCATGCCGATATCGGGAGTGCTGACGGGTATAAGGGAAAGTAGCGAACCTCGACTGAAAGGTTGAGCGGGACATGGATGATCGATCCGACGGCGGGGGTGTCTCGATCGGGGGAACGTGGTTCACGGGTCGCGGGCGTCCATCGCGCACGTTCCCGGAGGGACGGGCGTGCGGCGAGCCTGGCTGCGACACGAAGCTCTCGATCTACAACGACGGCGAGTACTGCTATCACCACGAGCCAGAGACGGTTCCACGCCTGCGCGGCAAGAAGATCGCCTAGCACCTAGCCGGCTGGGACAGCCGTAGCGGATCGTCAGGGATCCGGCGCGGCCGGGTCCCGGTGATCCGTACACTGGGGCTATGGCAAACCCCGTCTCCTGGGACGTCGCCGAACGCGTCGCAAACTGGGTAGGGGCGGGGAACCCCTTCGCCGGCTCCACTGCGCCCGGTCTCGACCTCTCCACGAAGCAACAGCTCGAGCGCGATTTCGAGGAGGTCACCTCCGAAGCCGAGCAGCTGGTGGTCGAAGAGACGGGCCTGAGACCGGCCTCCGGCTCGGCGCGCGCCAGGGTGGTGGACCGCCCCGCTTGGGTGCGGACGAACCTCGGTTCGTTCCGTCGCCTGCTCGATCCGGTGCTCGAGCAGTTGGAGACGGGATCCCTGCCGGGCCCTCTCGCCGGTGCGGCGCGGGGGATGGCAGGGGCACAGCTCGGCACGATCCTCGGTTGGATGTCGACTCGCGTCCTCGGCCAGTACGACCTGTTGCTCGCAGACGGAGACGACAGCGGTGACTTCGTCTCCTACGTAGGTCCCAACATCGTCGCCCTCGAACGCCGCCACGGGTTTCCGCGCCGGCAATTCCGGCTCTGGATCGCCCTTCACGAGGTGACCCATCGCTGTCAGTTCACAGGGGTCGAGTGGCTACGACCGCACTTTCTCTCGCTCGTCGATCAATTGCTCTCGAACATGCCGCCGGATCCGAAGCGCTTCGCCGACGCGCTTCGCCGCGCGGCCACAGCGGCGCGCGAAGGGCGCAACCCGCTCCAGCAGGCCGGTCTGCTCGGCCTGGTTGCTCCCCCCGAGCAGCTCGAGGTCATCGGGAGGGTGCAGGCGATGATGAGCCTCCTCGAGGGTCACGGAGACGTGACGATGGACCGCGCCGGTACTTCGTCGGTTCCCGACGCTGCGTGGTTCGGCCGGGTGATGCGCGAGCGCCGCCGCCGTGCAGGTCGTCCGGCTCGCCTGCTCCAGCAGCTGGTCGGTATCGAGGCGAAGCTGAGGCAGTACGAGCAGGGCGAGCGCTTCATCAAAGCGGTCGAGGACGAAGGAGGGCGGCAGCTGTTGTCGCGAGTCTGGGAGGGCCCGGAGATGCTGCCCACCATGGACGAGATCAACCACCCGGAAGCTTGGGTGGAGCGCGTCACCGAGGACCGCGTCGCCGCGAGATGACCGTGCCGGCCACGTCCGGACATGGTCGGAAGGGCTCGCCCGCCCAGCTGCTCTCGTTGCTCTCGCGCTGCACGTTTCCCGAAGTAGGCGAGCCTCTCGTCTGTGCCGTGTCGGGCGGTCCCGACTCCCTGGCTCTGCTGGTTCTCGCAACGACAGCGGGCTGCACTGTGACCGCCATCCACGTCGACCACGGCTTGCGAGCAGGGTCTCATCACGAGGCCGAAGTGGTGGCCGCGGCCGCGTCGCGCTACGGGGCCGAGTTCCATGCGCGGACGGTCGAAGTCGTGCCCGGGCCCAACCTCGAGGCGCGAGCGAGGACGGCGAGGCGCTCGGTTCTCCCCGAGGGGTTCGCCACCGGCCACACGATGGACGACCAGGCCGAGACCGTGTTGCTGAACCTCCTTCGAGGTGCGGGGCTCGACGGTCTCGGCGGCATGAGCCCGGGCCACGAGCACCCGCTTCTGTCTCTCAGACGAGCCGAGACCGAGGCGCTGTGCGCGAGCGAGGGACTCGAGCCGGTTCGCGATCCATCCAACCATGACGCACGCTTTCTTCGAAACCGAGTGCGCCACGAGCTGCTCCCACTGTGCTCTGAGATCGCCGGCAGAGACGTCGTCCCGATCCTCGCCCGTCAAGCCGAGTTGTTGCGCACCGAGTCCGAGCTGCTCGACGAGCTTGCGTCCGCGATCGATGCGTCCGACGCGAAGGCACTCGCCGGCGCGCCGGGCGCGCTGGCTCGGAGGGCGGCCAGGATGTGGTTGCGCAACGACGGCTACCCACCCGATCTCGCGGCGGTCGAGCGGGTGCTGGCGGTGGCCCGCGGATCGACACGCGCCACCGACGTCGTCCCGGGCGTGCGGGTGCGAAGGTCGCGCGGAGCGTTGACCTCTGAGCCCTTACGGCCGGTCGACTCCGACCCCCGAGGCGAGTCCCGGCAACTCTCTTCGCCGGGTCCGGTAGTGTCTGCGCCCGATGGCCCGTCCGGCGCGTGAGAGGCGAACACGCTCGGGGGCTCTCCACTCGAGCGCTCTCTCCTCGAGCGCGGTGCGTCGTTGAGCGGGACGGCACCCGCGGCGCCGGATACGTGAGAAGCGTGGAAAGCGCGAAGAGCCTCGACCGTTGGAGCCTCGACCCCGACCTCGGTGAGATCGTGGTGAGCGAGGAGGCGCTGCAAAAGCGCGTCGCAGAGCTCGGCGAGGAGCTGACCGCCGACTACCAGGGACGTCCGCCCCTGCTCGTCGGGGTCCTGAAGGGCGCTTTCGTGTTCATGAGCGACTTGGCGCGTGCCATACGCCTGCCGGTGGAGGTCGACGTCATGGCGGTCGCCTCCTACGGGTCCGCCACCACGACGAGCGGCGTCGTCCGCATCGTCAAGGACCTGGACTCAGATCTCACCGACAAGCACGTCCTCGTCGTCGAGGACATCGTCGACAGCGGCCTCACCCTCTCGTACCTGCGCCGCAGCCTCCTCGCCCGCCAGCCGGCGAGTCTCGAGGTCTGCGCGCTGCTCGTCAAGGAGAGCAGGCTGAGGGCCAAAGTCGATCTGCGCTACGTCGGCTTCCAAATCCCACCTCGCTTCGTGGTGGGATACGGCCTCGACGTCGCCGAGCGCTACAGGAACCTTCCGGACATTCGTTTGTACCAGGGTCCTGTAGAGGTCGACTGAACGGACAGGAAGTGAGCGTCGACATCGAGCGCGTCGAGCGCCTGGTCCGCGAGCTGCTCGAAGCGGTCGGCGAAGACCCGAGCCGCGAGGGGCTCAGCAACACTCCTCATCGCATAGCGGCCATGTACGCGGAGTTGTTCTCGGGCATGACCGAAGATGCCGCCGATCACCTCACGGTCTCGTTCGCGGCGGAGCACGACGAGATGGTGATGGTTCGTGACATCCCGTTCGCGTCGCTTTGCGAGCACCACATGGTGCCGTTCATCGGACGCGCCCACCTCGGCTACATACCCGGCGAAGACGGCCGCATCACGGGGTTGTCCAAGCTCGCCAGGGTGGTCGACACCTACGCCCACCGGTTGCAGGTCCAGGAGCGGATGACCACGCAGATCGCGGACACGATGGAGGAGGCGCTCGAGCCGAGAGGTGTGCTGGTCGTCGTGGAGGCCGAGCACCTGTGCATGTCGATGCGCGGCGTGAAGAAGCCGGGGACGCTCACGATCACGTCGGCGGTCCGGGGGCTCTTCCGCGACGACCCTCGGACGCGGGCGGAGGCGATGAACTTCGTCCACAGCCGTTGGACCTCCTGACGCGTCGAGCGCGAGGGCACCCTCACCGACGTTCGCCTCATCCGTCGAGGCCCCCAAAAAGAGGCTCTCCGAGCGGCAATTAGGCTCTACTCTCTTCGCATGTCCCGTCCGCTCGTGATGGGTGTCCTCAACGTGACACCGGACTCGTTCTCCGACGGGGGTATGTACCTCGACCAGGACCGGGCGATCGCTCGGGGCATCGAGATGATCGGCGAGGGCGCCGACGTGATCGACGTGGGAGGCGAGTCCACCCGCCCCGGAGCGGGCCCAGTCCCCGTGGAAGTGGAGCTTCGCCGGGTGCTCCCGGTGGTAGAGGAGCTCTCGCGCCACGCCCGGGTCTCGGTGGACACGATGAAGCCCGAGGTGGCGGAGGCTGCCGTGTCGGCCGGGGCCACCTTGGTCAACGACGTGTCCTCGACCCTGTGGCCAGTGGCGGCTGCCGCCGGGGTGGGATGGGTCGCGATGCACATGCGGGGCACGCCCGCGACCATGCAGGACGATCCCCGCTACGGCGACGTCGTCGGCGAGGTGGGGAGCCATCTGGTCGACCGGGCGCGCGCTGCGAGCGACGCGGGCGTCGAAGAGGTGTGGATCGATCCCGGGATCGGCTTCGGAAAGACCACCCGCCACAACCTGCTCCTGCTTCGCCACGTGGATGCTCTGGTGAACTCGGGGTTCCCGGTGCTCGTCGGTACCAGCCGAAAGGGTTTCCTGGGGCATCTCGCCGCCGGGCCCGCGGGCGAGCCCGTTCCGACGTCGGAGCGCATGGCAGGGTCGATCGCCACCGCGACGTGGGCCATGTTGGAGGGGGCGGGCATGGTGCGGGTCCACGACGTGGCCGCGACCGTCCAGGCCGCGACGCTCGTGGGAGACACGCGCATAGGCCCGCCGACCCATCGTGCCGAGGCGGTGCTCAGTTGAGACCCGGAGGCTTCGAGTGAGGCGGTTCGAGTGAGGCGGTTCGAGTGAGGGGCAAGTGGGCCGCGGGCATCCCCCCTCGCAACTTCACTTGGATCATCAAAGACGAGCTGGCCGTCAGCGAGCGGCCCGGGGGCTCTGCCCCGAACCACCGACGTGTGCGGCGGCAGGAGGAGATCATCTGGCTGAGGGTGCAGGGCTTCAACCGAGTCGTCTCGTTGCTGCCGTCACCCCACAACCTCGCCGCTTACGACGAGGGCGAGGTCGCGTGGTCGCACTTCCCGCTCGGGCCCGGCGCGGACACCAACGAGGTGCTCGCCGACCTCTACGCGAACCTCGACTCGTGGCTCTCGGCCGGCGAGCGGATCCTGCTGCACCAGGAGGAGCTCGGCGACCGGGTGATGGGGGTCGTCGCCGGCTACCTGCTGTGGGCACATCGTCTGGCGGGGGGTCCTCAGGCGATCGCCGTCACCGAGCGCCTGGTCGGACGGCAGATGGGCCCACTCGGGCGTGACGTCGTCGCCGCAGTCGCGGCGGTGGCCTCCGGGGGAAGGAGCGCCGGCAGAACCGCCGATCTCGCCGCGGACGAGGGCGATCTCGTGGTGGGGGGTGAGCCCCACGGCTCGACCGGCGCGGGCGCCCCGGGCGCCTCGAGCGGCCGTAACGGCCGTAACGGCCCGAACGCCTCCGAGCCGGGTGCCTAGCAAGGCCCGCCCGTGCAAGGCGATCGCATAGAGCTTCGCGGGCTCAGGATCTTCGCAGCTCACGGGGTGCACGAGGCCGAACGCAGCTCCCCGCAGCCGTTCGAGGTCGACCTGGACCTCCTGGTCGACACCGAGAGAGCCGGGAAGACCGACGACCTTGCCGACACCGCGGACTACTCCGCCGCGGCGGACGTCGTCGCGACCGTGATGGGCGGCCCGCCTCGGCGTCTTCTCGAGTCCCTCGCCGGCTCAATCGCGACCGGAGTGCTGGCCGACGAGCACGTGCTCTCGGTGACGGTCGTGCTCAGGAAGCTGAGCCCTCCCATTCCTCACGACATCGACTCGGCCGGGGTGCGCGTCACTCGGAGCCGTCGCTGAAGCTCGTGACCAGGGCCTTCATCGGCATCGGCTCGAACCTGGGGAACCGGCTGGCGCACCTGCGCGCTGCGGTGGGCGGCCTGCCCGACGTTGTCCGTGTCTCCCCGCTCTACGAGACCGAAGCTCTCGGAGGGCCCGAAGGACAGGATCCCTACTTGAACGCGGTCGTAGAGCTCGACACCGAGCTCGGGGCAAGGCAGTTGTTGGAGCTCGGACAGGCCCTCGAGGCGACCGAAGGACGCGTCCGGACCGAGAGGTGGGGCCCTCGCACGCTCGACGTGGACGTTCTCCTCGTCGGCGACGAGGTCGCGGACGAGGACGACCTCGTCGTCCCGCACCCGCGGATGTGGGAGCGCCGGTTCGTGCTCGCGCCCCTGTCGGACCTCGCCCCCGAGCTCGTCGAGCCCGAGCTGCTCGAGCAGGCGCAAGGCGAGGTGCGAAAGGTCGGCTCCTTCGACGCCGCCGACTTCGACGCCGCCGACTTCAACACCGGCGACCGGGGCCTCCCCGGCTGACTTGGTCCTGTCGAACCACAATCCGGGCTACCCACAGGCGTTATCCTCTCGGCCGGTGCCAAGTAGACTGGTACCAGGTGATCTGATCTAGCGACGCGACCGGCACCCAAACGGGGCTGGAGCGCAGAGAGAGGTCTGGTGACGACTCTTAGGCTGATCGGCCCGGGCCGGGCTGGTCGCTCCATGGCTGCGGCGCTCGCCGACGTGGGCTGTGATGTCCGCGGGCTTCTCTCGCGCGGCGACGACCTCACGGGTGCGGCGAACGGCGTGGACCTGGTGGTGATCGCTACCCCGGACGCGGCAGTCGCGTCGGTTGCGCAGGCCATCGCGCCGTCGCCCGACACGGTGGTCATGCACCTGTCAGGAGCTCTCGGGCTCGACGCCCTGTCGCCTCATCCGCGGCGCGCATCGCTCCACCCGCTCGTGCCCCTTCCCGACCCGGAGGTCGGACGCATACGCCTGAGAAGCGGGGTGACCTTTGCGGTGGCCGGGGACGCGATCGCGACGAAGCTCGCCCATCTCCTCGGAGGCTGGCCGGTCGTCGTGGACGACGAGCACCGGGCCGCCTACCACGCGGCTGCTTGCATCGCCTCGAACCATCTGGTCGCACTGATGGGGCAGGCCGAGCGTGTCGCAGCCAGCGCGGGTGTGCCGTTCGGGGCAATCCTGAGCTTGGCGCAAGCCGCCCTGATGGACGTCTCCGAGCTCGGCCCCGCCAAAGCGCTCACAGGTCCGGCTGCGCGCGGCGACGACGCGACGATTGCGAGCCATCGCGCCGCGCTCGGCACCGAGGAGCTGCCCGGCTACGACGCAGGTGTCGCCCTCGCCCGCCAGCTGGCCGCGCCTCGCGACTCGGCAAGCAGCACGGGCGCCCCGGTCGAAGGAGCCCCCGTTGAAGGAGCCCCCGTCGAAGGAGCTCCCGTCGAGAGGGCCGCACAATGCGCGTGATCCGCACCGCCGACGCGTTCTCCGAGGCGCTCGACTCCGAGCGCGCGTGCGGGAGGACCGTGGGCCTCGTGCCGACGATGGGCGCATTGCACGCCGGCCACCGGTCGCTGATCGAGCGCGCCGCGGCCGACTGCGACGTCGTGGCGGTCACCGTCTTCGTGAACCCGCTGCAGTTCGGCGACAGCGCCGATCTCGCCAACTACCCGCGAACCCTCGACGCCGACGTGCGCATGGCGTCCGAGGCCGGCGCCGAGCTCGTGTTCGCACCCGAGGTCCACGAGATGTACCCCGGTCACCCCGAGCCGCCGGCCACGTCGGTGCACGTGTCGGGCGTGAGCGAGGGATTCGAGGGCGGGTCGCGCCCCGGTCATTTCGACGGGGTGGCGACGGTGGTCACCAAGCTCTTCTGCATCGCGGGTCGTTGCCGCGCCTACTTCGGCGAGAAGGACTTCCAACAGCTCGCAGTCGTGCGGACCCTGACGAGCGACCTCTGCATCCCCGTGACGATCGTGCCGTGCCCGACCGTTCGCGACCCCGACGGGCTCGCGATGTCCAGCCGCAACGTGCGTCTGTCGCCCGAGGAGCGCCACGCCGCCCTCGCCCTGCGCCGCAGCCTCGAAGCGGGGCTCCGCGCAATTCGCGACGGCGAGCGCGACCTCGAGGAGGTCCGCCGGCTCATGCGCCTCGAGCTGTCCTCGTCGCATTTGGTCGAGCCCGACTATGCAGAGATCGTCGATGCGTGCACGCTGGACGTCCCTCGCGCAGCAGAGGGAGAGCTACGCCTTCTGGTGGCCGCCCAGGTCGGGCCCGTGCGGCTTATCGACAACGACGGAATCACGATCGACTCGAACGAATTCGCATCTCCCGAGCGAGAGGCCGTTTCGGTGGGCACCGCCGGTGCTCACTCGCCGGGTGACTCGACAGGTAACGGAAAGGAGCGCTGAGCGATGCGGCGCCGCATGATGAAGTCCAAGATCCATCGGGCGACCGTCACGGACGCGAACCTCGACTACGTGGGTTCGATAAGCCTCGACCCGGAGCTGATGCGCCTGGCCGACATCCGCGAGTGGGAGCAGGTCGCGGTGCTCGACATCGACAACGGCGCCCGGTTCGAGACGTACGCGATCCTGGGCGGGCCCGGTGAGGTGTGCTTGAACGGCGCGGCTGCGAGGCTCGTGCATCGCGGCGACAAGGTGATCGTCATCACCTACGCCGACTACGAGGAATCCGAGCTCGAGAACTTCGCGCCGAGGATCGTCCACGTCGACACCTCCAACACGCCCGTTGACCTCGACGGCTCGGAGCTCGACGAAGAGCTGAGCCGTATCACGAGCGGCTGAAAGGTGTTCCGGCGATGGGCCGGAGCTTGAGCTTGGAACAGCTCGACGTCCTGGTCCTCGGCTCGGGGGTCGCGGGGCTCTCCGCTGTCGTTCGCCTCGCGACCGTGCCGTCCATGCGCGTGGGCATTCTCACCAAGGCGGAGCTGTCGCAGTCGGCCACGCGCTGGGCGCAGGGAGGTGTGGCGGCGGTGCTCGGCGGGGACGAGGACTCGACCGACCTGCATCTGGCGGACACCCTGAGAGCGGGCGCAGGTCTCTGTGACCCCGAGGCGGTACGGCTCCTCGTGGACGAAGGCCCGCGGCGGGTGAACGAGCTCATCGCGCTCGGCGCCGTCTTCGACCGTGAGGCCGGCGGCAAGCTGGCTCTCGCCCGCGAGGGCGGGCACTCCATGGCGCGGGTTCTCCACGCGGGCGGCACCGCCACCGGAGTCGAGGTCGAACGCGCCCTCGTGGACGAGGTCGAACGGACCGCCTCGACGATATTGGAACGATGGTTCGCGCTCGACCTCGTCTTGGACGCCGGGCGCTGCGTGGGAGTCACCGCTCTCGATCCCGACGGAATGGTCCGCGAAGTGCGCGCGCGTCACGTGGTGCTCGCGACCGGGGGCGCGGGACAGCTCTACGCGGTCACGACCAACCCCACCGAGGCGACCGGCGACGGCATCGCGATGTCGATTCGCGCGGGCGTGCCCGTCGCGGACATCGAGTTCTTTCAGTTCCATCCCACCGCGCTGCATCATCCGGCGATGCCCCGACCGCTTCTCTCGGAGGCTTTGCGTGGACATGGCGCGATCTTGCGTGACGCCTCAGGCGAGCGTTTCGTCGACGAGCTCGCGCCGCGCGACGTCGTCAGCCGTGCGATGGCGGTTCGCATGGCGGAGCAAGGTGTCGAGCACATGTGGCTGGACGCCACCGGCCTCGAGTCGTTCGCAGAGCGCTTCCCGACCCTGGCGGCCTCGCTCCACGGGGCAGGTCTCGACCCCGCAACCGACTGGTTGCCGATAGCCCCGGCGGCGCACTACCTGTCCGGTGGCGTGCTGACCGACCTGGACGGGGCGAGCGCCTTGCCGGGCCTCTGGGCCGCGGGGGAGACGGCGTGCACCGGGGTCCACGGAGCCAACCGCCTCGCCTCCAACTCCCTTCTCGAAGGGATGGTTTTCGGAGCCCGGCTTGCGGACGCCATCGAAGAGGGCCGCGACGGGCCTGCGCCGAGCGGAGTGATGCGCTCGGTGCTCGCTGCTACGCGGGGCCGCGTCACTTCCTCGGGGAGCTCGTCGGCTAGCTCCTCGGGGCGCTCGTCAGAGAACCTTTCGGAGAACCCTTCCTCGAACTCCTCGGAGATCGGCTGCGTCGACGTGTGGGATCTCGAGGTCCCCGGCCCGTTCGCGGCGTCGCCCGCGACCGGCCGGGACGTGGTGCGAGAGGGCGACGAGCCGCCGGTCACCGAGGCGAGCGTCGGAGACTTGGCGAAGGTGCGCGAGCACCTCCAAGCGGCGATGACCGAGGGTGCGGGAGTGGTGCGTTCGTCGGACTCCCTCGACCGAGCGGCGCTCTGCGTCTCACACGTGCACGAAACGCTTCGGGGGGTCGCACCGGGCCGCCAAAGCGGAGAGCTCGCGAACCTCGCCGACCTTGCGACGGCCATGCTCCGGTCGGCTGCGGTGCGCACCGAGACCCGCGGCGCCCACGCACGCAGCGACCATCCCGACACCTTCGCCCGCTGGAGGCTGCGGCTCCTGCACACTCGCCGTGACTCCCGGCAGTCTCGTCAGTCCCGGCATTCCCTGAATTCCCCGCCTGAGATCAGCGCCGGCGCGCCGCCTGGGGCCGACCGATGACCGACGTGGACCCTCCCCGTCTCGCAGCGCGCGAGGCAGTGGCGAGGGCGCTGGCGGAGGACGTCCTGCCGCTCGGGGACCTCACCGCCTCGCTGGTGCCCGAAGACGCGACCGCTCTCGGAGCGATCGCAGCGCGAGTCGAAGGCGTTGTCGCGGGGAGGCTGTGCGCCCTCGAGGCGTTCGCACTCATGGACGACAGACTGGACGTGGACTGGCGCCTTCCGGACGGGAGCGACCTCGAGCCGGGCTCCGTGATCGCGCAGGTCTCGGGGCCGCTTCGTTCGCTTCTCACAGCCGAACGGACCGCCCTCAACTTCCTCTGCCATCTGTCGGGGATCGCGACGCTCACCCGCCGGTACGTCGAAGCGGTTGCCCTAGCGGGCGGCTCGACGCGCGTCCTGGACACCCGCAAGACGACCCCTGGCCTGCGTGCCCTCGAGAAGGCTGCGGTGCGCGCCGGAGGCGGTTTCAACCACCGCGGCAACTTGTCGGACGCGATCCTCGTGAAGGACAACCATCTCGGAGGCCTCGTGATCGCAGAGGCAGTGTCCGCTGCGCGTGCGCAGTGGCCGGGGCGAATGGTCGAGGTCGAATGCGATCGCGCCGAGCAGGTGATCGAGGCCGTCGAAGCGCAAGCCGCCGCCGTCCTCCTCGACAACATGTCGCCCGAGGAAGTCCGAAAGTGCGTCGCGCTGGTCCGCGAGCGCACGCAACCGGGAGCGACGCTCGTAGAGGTGTCGGGCGGGGTGAACCTCGAAACCGCGCCCGCCTACGCGCGCGCGGGGGCCGATCTGATATCGGTGGGCGCACTCACCCACTCGGCTCCCTCGCTCGACATCGGCCTGGACCTGATCGACATCGGAGGGCGATAGTGCTTCTCGCCATCGACGTGGGCAACACCGAGACCGTCGTGGGTCTGTTCAGCCTGGGACCCGGAGACGATCCGCCGCCCGAGAGCCGAGCGGCGCCGCCGGCCCCGCCGGAGCCCGCCGGAATGTCCCACCACTGGCGCCTGTCGACGGTCGACGACCGCACGCCCGACGAGCACGCGCTCCTGCTCTCGCAGCTCCTGGACCTCGACCAGATGGACGTGGAGCAGATCGTCACCGGGATCGCCATCACTTCCTCTGTGCCGCGCGTGACCACGTCGCTGCGCCAGATGGCCGACCGATGGTTCGACGTGCCGTGCGTAGTGCTCGAGCCCGGTGTGCGCTCGGGCATGCCGATCCTCTACGACAACCCGAAGGAGGTCGGACCCGACCGGATCGCGAACGCGATCGGGGCGTACGACCTCTACGGCGGTCCGTGCATCGTCGTGGACTTGGGGACCGCGACGACCTTCGACGCGATCTCTGCGGAAGGCGAGTATCTCGGCGGCGCGATAGCTCCGGGCATAGCGATCTCGATGGACGCCTTGTTCCATCACGCGGCGGCTCTTCGCCGAGTGGAGCTCGTCGAGCCCAGGCATGTCATCGGAAAGTCGACGGTGGAGTCGATCCAGTCCGGGGCGCTCTACGGATACGTCGCGCAGGTCGACGGCATGTGCCGCCGCATCGGCGACGAGCTCGGGCGCACTTCGGTGGTGGCGACGGGCGGGTTCTCCGAGGTGATCGCCCCGTTGTCGGAGATGATCGAGCACCGCGAGCCCTGGCTCACGCTCCACGGGCTGAGGCTCGTCTACGAGCGAAACGTGAAGGAGTAAATCCCTCGCAAGCTAACGTCTGCGTGTGGAGGAGGTCCCCTACAGGTTCGACAGGACCGACGAGGCGCGAGCCCTCACCGAGCGCTACGAGCGGCTCGAGGCTGGTGAGGAGACCGGGGACGAGGTCTCGGTGGCGGGGCGGGTCATGCTCGTTCGTCCCATGGGCCGGATCGCCTTCGGCACGCTGCGCGACTGGTCTGGTGAGATCCAGCTCTTCGCCACCCAGAAGGAGACCTCGCGTTTCGAGCAGTTCTCGGCGCTCTCGCTCGGGGACTGGGTGGGCGCAACGGGGCGCGTGGTTAGGACGAAGAAGGGTGAGCTCTCCGTCCTAGTACGCGACTGGGTGCTGCTCGCCGAGGCGCGCCGCGGGTTCGGCGACAAATGGAGGGGCGTCTCCGACGTCGAGACGCGCTTTCGTCAACGCGAGGTGGACCTCTGGGCGAACGACGGCACCAGGAAGGTGCTCACCCTTCGCAGCAACCTCGTAAGGCTCCTGCGAGCCCACCTCGAGCATCTCGGCTTCGTGGAGGTCGAGACGCCGATGCTGCACCCGATACCGGGAGGTGCGCTCGCGAGGCCGTTCGTCACCCACCACAACACCCTCGACGCAGATCTCTACCTGCGCGTCGCGCCCGAGCTGTACTTGAAGCGACTGGTGATCGGCGGATACGAGAAGGTGTTCGAGATCGGCAGGGTCTTTCGCAATGAAGGGGTGTCCCCGCGTCACAACCCCGAGTTCACGATCTTCGAGCTCTACCAGGCCTACGCGGACTACCTGGACCTGGCGAAGCTGATCGAGTCGCTCGTGTCGCAGCTCGCGGCCGAGCTGACCGGATCGGCCAAGCTCGTCTACCAAGGACGCGAGCTCGACCTCACACCGCCGTGGAGGCGGGCGACGATGGCGGAGCTCGTCACCGAGGCGACCGGCGACCCTGCGGACGTCCATACCCCCGTGGACCAGCTGCGAGGTCGGCTAGAAGCGGCAGGGGGCGAGCCGGAGGAGGGCTGGGGCCCGGGGAAGCTGCTCCTCGAGCTCTACGAGAAGACCACCGAGACGGCACTTTGGGGGCCCGTCTTCGTCATGGACTTCCCCGCCGAGGTGTCACCCCTGGCTCGCCGGCATCGAGCCGACCCTGATCTCGTGGAGCGATTCGAGCCCATCGTCGCCGGGCGTGAGCTCGGAAATGCCTTCTCCGAGCTCGTCGACCCCGACGACCAGAGAGCCCGTTTCGAGGCTCAGGCGGCCGCGCACGCCGCCGGCGACGAGGAGGCCATGGCGATCGACGAGGACTTCCTGAGGGCTCTGGAGTACGGGATGCCACCGACTGCCGGGCTCGGAATCGGGATCGACCGGCTCGTGATGCTCTTCGCAGATCTCGCCAACATCAGGGAGGCGATCGCCTTTCCCACGCTCCGCCCGGAGCGCTGAGCGCCCGGAGCGCTGAGCGCCCGGAGCGCTGAGCGCCTAGAGCGCTACAGCTGCTGGTCCGCCCGGGAGGTCAGACCGGGAGGTCGGACGGGTCGTAGGCCGGGAGGTCGGACAGGAGGGAGTCGGCCAGGTCTCCGAGCGCGCGCCCGAGGTGGGGTCCGGGGATCGCGGCGGCGGACTCGACGGCTTCCTGCACGTAACGACGGCCGACCGAGATCGTCGATTCGATCGCTCGCGAGGCGGCGACTATCGAGCGCGCCTTGTCGCGCTCGGGTGGTTCGAGAGGCTGCCCCAGAAGCGGCCCGAGCTCCGAAGCCGTCTCGGGATCGGCGAGCGCATGCAGAACCGGGAGGGTGTACACGCCCTCGGCCAGGTCCTGACCTGGGAGCTTTCCGAGCTCGTCCTCGGATCCGATCACGTCGAGGATGTCGTCGCGCAGCTGGAAGACCATCCCGAAGCACCGGCCGAACGTGGTGAGCGCCTCGACGTCGGGGCGCGCGAGCCCTCCTGTCAGCGCGCCGATCCTGCACGACGTGGACATGAGCGCGGCAGTCTTGCCGGCGATCGCCGTGAAGTAGTCGTCCTCTGTGCGGGTGAGGTTGAACGCCGAGCGGACCTCTGTCAACTGGCCCTCGCACAGGCGGCCCAGGGTGTTGGCGAGCAGCCCGGCGATCTCGGTGCCGAGAGAAGCGGCGATCTCCGCCGAGCGTGCGAGGAGGAAGTCCCCGGCGACGATCGCCACGAGGTTGCCGAAGCGGGCGTTCACGGTCTCGGTCCCCCGGCGCAGGGTCGCCTCGTCCATCACGTCGTCGTGGTAGAGCGACGCCAAATGGACCAGCTCGACCGCAACGGCCCCTGAGAGGTCGTCAGGGCCGGCCGAACGGGTTCCCCCTGTTGCTGAGGCAAGGGCCAGGCTGGGGCGCAGTCGTTTGCCACCGGCAGCGATCAGATGCGTCGTTACCTGGTCCAAGAAGTCGTCTCCCGAGCTCACGGCGCTTCTGAGCTCAGGCTCGAGACGGGACAAATCCTCGGCCAAGAACGAAAGAGACATGAGGGCTGAGGCGTTCACCAGGGTGAA
>Ga0116215_1000218_pt1 | contig 47018 bp, 43 predicted proteins | sample Sb_taG_7_FD_89698 | JGI IMG/M metagenome (GOLD analysis project Ga0116215, IMG submission 89698) | Peat soil microbial communities from Weissenstadt, Germany - Sb_50d_2_FS metaG | ecosystem: Environmental > Terrestrial > Soil > Wetlands > Peat | place: Germany: Weissenstadt | collected 2010-09-21
GGTCAACTCGATCGTCGGCGCAATCGCCTCGGTGCCGTTCGGGATGCTCGCTGATCGAGTCAGACGCACGTGGACCCTCTCGTTCGCCATCGTGATCTGGGGCCTGGCGATGATCTCGAGCGTCACTGTCGGGCACTCGTTCGGCAAGTTGCTCGTCACGAGATTGTTCCTGGGCGGCGTGACGGCCGTGGCGGGACCTGTCATCGCATCCCTCGTCGGGGACTACTTCCCCGGAGGCGAGAGGGGCAAGATCTACAGCTACATCCTGACGGGCGAGCTGGTCGGGGCGGGCGTCGGGTTTGCTCTGACCGGCGACGTCGCAGCTCTCTCGTGGCAAGCTGCCTTCGTCATCCTCGCTCTGCCGGCATTCCCGTTGGCGTGGGCGGTGTTTCACCTTCCAGAACCGAGGCGGGGCGGCACGGCGCCTTTCGCTCCCGACACTCGAAGCACCGGCGGGCCGGTCCACGATCGACGTTCAGGAAGTGCTGCGGGAATCGACGAAGCCGCCGGAGCGGCACAGAGCGCTGCCGCCTCTGCCCACGGAGGGGGATACGCGGGGACCACCTCCTACACTGCCGACTACAAGGAGCAGCCGCCGGGTGACGGACCCGACGGGCAGGGCGGAGGTCACTCTCCGGAGGTGACCGACGCACAACGGCTGGCTCTCGAGCGCGGCATCCGACCAGATCCGCAGCTGGTATCGCGCGCCCGGGGCAAGCGAATGGGCTTGATATCGGCGACGCGCTATGTGCTGGCCGTGCGCACGAACGTCGCTTTGATCATCTCGGGTGCCTGCGCCTACTTCTTCCTGGCGGGCATCCAGACCTTCGGGGTCGAGTACGTGACGACGGTGGACCACGTGAACAAGGCGTTGGCGAACCTGCTCATGCTCGCGATCGGTGCGGGTGCCGCAGTGGGAGTTCTCGTGGCTGGTCCTCTGGGCGACTCGCTGCTCCGACACGGCCGGCTCAACGGCCGGGTATTGATCGCAGCGGTCGCGGCTTCGCTCACGGTCGTGTTCTTCATCCCGGCGTTGGTGAGCAGCAGCATTCTCACTACTTTGCCGTATCTGCTCTTTGCCGCTGCCGCACTTTCGGCACAGAACCCACCGATCGACGCCGCACGTCTCGACATCATGCCCTCGACGCTGTGGGGCCGGGCGGAGGGCATCCGCACCTTCCTGCGGACTGGGGCTCAGGCGCTGGCGCCACTGCTGTTCGGAGTGCTGTCGGACAACATCGCAGGCGGTCACGCTTCGGGACTGCGCTGGACGTTCATCATCATGCTCCTGCCGCTGAGCGCGAGCGCGGTGTTTCTCTTCAGGGCGATGCGCAGCTACCCCTTCGATGTCGCGACAGCAGGAGCGATCAGCTCTCCCGAAATCTGATCCGACCAGGAGATCGCGGCGCTGGAGCGCCGGGACGCGTCAGCCGCTACCGCCCCACATGCCCTCGCACGTCGTGAGACCCCCGACCAGGCCGCTACGCAGGTCGGCGTCGTTGTCGAGCTCCTTGATGGATCCCGAAGGAGGGAAATTCGCCCAAGTGAACGCCACGATGCTCTGAGCGCCGGCACGGCAGAAGGCGGCCGTCTCCGTCTGCAATTGCCCAGAAGTTGGAGGGTTCGTTCCCCAGGCCATCGGCGTGCCGAGCAACGGCTCGTTCGACGGGTTCCACCCTCGTGCGCGCAGTGCATCGAGCATGAAGGGCATCAGGTTCTTCATCGAGAAGTCGCTGTCCGGCTCGCCGTCTCTCGCGTATACGCCGAGGGTGACGAGGTCGCATGCACGAGGCGAGAAGTTGAGCAACTCGACATTTCGGAACTTGTTGCGCTCGAGGGTCGCGGGTACGTATGGACCTCCGGGGGCTGCCCGGTAGTCCAAGGTGGCACCGAATCCGCACACCGTGGGCCGAGGGGTCGCGAGGCCTCGGTTGCTGGCGGCGACCAGAGAGCGGACCTGCTCGAGCAAGCTCACGATGTTGCCCGGATAGTCGTCGAGGATGTAGTAGCCCGCGACCGATGCCTGATCGCGATCGTTGGCCAGAAGCTCTCGCACATGGTCGAGCATGTAGGTGCGGTCAGCGGCGCTGATCGGGCACGGGGTGGTGACGGTTATGCACGACGGATACTTGGCGAGGACGTAGTCTGAGACGAAGAACATGGGATCCGGATCGATGTACCGGACTCCGTTGCCCTTGGGAAACAGAGTCCCGCTTTCCGCCTGCGCGTAGCCCGAAGGCACAGGAGGAACGGATGCGTTGTTCGTGATGGAAAGGGTCAGGCCCGTGGCCCTGAAAGCCGCCGTCCCCGGGCCGGTCAACTGGTACGCACCACCCTGGTGCAGTACGCCGGCCCAGCGAGCGGGTGGCGTGCTTCCGCTGCTCCAAGAAGCCACGACGGCGATGCCGGCTACGACGAAGGTCAGCGAAAGAAGGATCCGTATCCGGGTCCTACGGGTCGCCGAGGTGGCCGCCGCTCTCATCGGGGCCGGAGTGTAGCGAGCGGCGGCTAGCCGACTACTCGCGGTGAGGTGGTCCTAAGCGCCGCGACAGGCGTTCTACGGATCCACGCGCGGATCGGCCCGCACCGCGAGCACCGCCAGGTCGTCCCCCAGCTGGCCTCCGCTCAGGGCCAAGACCTCGTCCGCTATCGACTTGACGATCACACTGGCGGGTTGTCCGGTGCACCCTCTGATCGTGCGCTCGAGGCGCTCCTGACCGAAGAATCCGTCGGGGCTCTGTTCGTCGCCCGTGTTCGCCCGTGCCTCGAGAGCGCCGTCGGTCACCATGACCAATGCGTGTCCCGGCCCGAGCCTCACTGGACGCACACCGAAGCTGGCCAGGGGGAGGACACCGAGAAGTGGCCCCTGCACGCCGACAGCCTCCACCGTGTCTCCCCGGAGCACTAGGGGCGGAGGGTGCCCTGCGCAGACGATCTGCAGGTCCGCACCGGCATCGTGGACCGAGAGCTCTGCGTAGACCATGGTGCAGAACCACTCGGACCCCGTGGTCTCGTCCAGTGAGGTGTTGATCGCCGCCACCACTGCGGGAGGATCGAGCCCCGCCCGCGCCGCGACTCGCGCGCCGTGGCGAACCTGAGCGGTGAGTGCGGCCGCAGCCGGGCCGCTCCCCGACACGTCGCCGATCATGAGCACCCACCGGTTGCCCGCGAGGTGGAAGACGTCGTAGAAGTCACCGCCGACCTCGACCCCTTCCCCCGCAGGATGGAAGGTGGCGGCGACCTCGAGCCCCGGAAGATCGCTGAGCGCAGGAGGCAAGAGGCTCGCCTGCAGCGCGCGTGCCACGTCGGCTTGCCGCCTGTGGACCAGTGCATTGTCGATGGCCACAGCTGCGCGCCTGCTGAGCTCCTCGGCGAACGAGATGTCGGTGGCGTCGTACGGCTGAGAGGAGTCGAATCGGAACAACCCGAGCAGGCCGAGCATCTCGCCTCGTGCGACAAGAGGGACCGCCATCGCAGAAGTGACGCCCATGCTCCTGAGCGTCCTCGAACAGCCTTCGTCGAGCACCGCCCGATCCTGGGACGCGCCCTCACCCAGTCCCAGTACAGCCGAACGCCCGCATTTCATCGCAAGACCGATCAGCTCGTCTCTCGCTTCGAGACCTTCTTCGGCGTCTGGCTCCGCGAATCGCCGTTCGGTCGTCGGGTCACAGTGCGCCAGCGCGACACGGCGCAACACCCCGATCTCGTCGAACAGGTGCACCGTCGCCATATCGGCGACTTTCGGCACCATCAGGTGAGCCGTGCTGTTCAACGTCTCGTTCACGTCGAGCGACCACGAGAAGAGAGTGGAGACATCGGCGAGGAATTGGGCGTTCTCCGCGACGCGTTCGAGTTGCTCGAGCCGCTCGGCGGTGGCGGTTCTCGGAAAGAGCGACGTCGCTTCGGAAACACGACTCGACTCTTCTCTCGCGATGCCTCGCGCAACTTCGCCGCCCACCGCGGACAAGGATAAACCAGAAGCTTTTGCGCCGGTCTCGGGACCGCAAATCACAGATAAGGTGCGGCGATGACCTCAGACAGCCCTGATGCACGCATGTCGGGAACCGTCGAAATCGGCGGCGAGCTCACCGTGAACCGACTCGGTTTCGGGTCGATGCGGATAACGGGCAACGGCATCTGGGGAGATCCGCCGGACAGGGACGAAGCCAAGGCAGTTCTGCGCCGATGCATCGAGCTGGGCGTCGACTTCATCGACACCGCGGACTCCTACGGCCCGGAGGTATCCGAGACCCTGATAGCCGAGGCTCTGCACCCGTACCCCGAGAACCTGGTGATCGCGACAAAAGGTGGACTGGTGAGACCTGGACCCGGCCAGTGGATTCCTGACGGCAGGCCAGAGCACCTGAGACAAGCATGCGAGGGAAGCCTCCGCCGTCTCCGCGTCGAGCAGATAACTCTGTACCAGTTCCATCGGCCGGACCCCAAGGTCGCGCTCGAAGACTCCCTCGGGGAGATCCTCTTGATGCAGCAGGAAGGGAAGATCCGGCACATAGGCGTCTGCAACGTGACCGAGGCGGAGATGCGCAGGGCGCAGGCTGTCGCATCGATCGTGTCCGTTCAGAACCGCTACAACATCTCCGACAGAACGTCTGAGTCGATGGTCGACCTGTGCGAGAAGGAGCGTCTCGCCTTCCTGCCATGGGCCCCGATCCTCGACATAGACCGGCACGACGCTGTGGGACGCGTCGCGGCCGCTCACCGGGTCACCCCGAGGCAGGTGGTCCTCGCCTGGCTCCTGACCCGCTCTCCTGCGATGCTCCCTATCCCGGGAACGGGCTCGGTGGATCATCTCGACGAGAACGTCGCCGCAGCCGCGATTGTCCTCGGGACCGACGAGATCGAGACGCTCGGGGAAAGCTAGGAACCGGAGGCCTGAGGCGGGCGCTTCATTTCTTCGACGAGCTTCTGGAGCAAGTCACGAAGCTGGCGCTGCTCGGCGGCTGTCAAGGTCCCGAAGAAAGCGGGTGGCTCGAGGAGCTGGTCCAGGAGCTCGGACCTGACCTGTTCGCCTTTGTCGGTGAGCACGACCGTCTTGAACCGGTGGTCGTCGGGGTTGAACTCTCTCTCTACGAGGCCCCTTTGTTCGAGCTCACGTACCTGCATCGTCACGTACGAGGGGTCGCAGTGCCACTCGCTCGCCAGCTTTCGCATCGGTACCGGCTCCCCGGTCGCCATGGCAGGCGAGATCACCGACTTGATCAACCCAGGGGTGAACCCCGTCGCCTCGCAGATGCTCTGCATGCGGTCGTGGACCTCGGGGCTGAACAAGAAGAGATCGAAGATGCTGTTCCAGGCCTGCCGTGCAGCGGGAACCCTCCGGGCCTCTGCCGACGGTCGTCGGGCCTTGGAAGCCACGCGACCCGTCACGCTTTGGAGCCTAGGCACCACGGACGGCACCCTACCTCTCCGATGCCCTAGTCAAGAGGTCGGTCATTGCTGCATTTCCTCCCTCGAATCGGGAATCGCTCCCACACACCACCGGTTGAGTTTAGTGAAGCATCGCGAGCCTTGAGGTTGCTAAAGCTCAAGGGTTGACGAAACTCAAGTAATATGGGAGGCTGCTGGAGGCAACAGGAACGGCACTCCGGTTGCCTGCCCACCGCCTCTTCCGGCGAGGGCGACTTGATCCGTCTCGGCACCTGATCGAGACCGCCCGCTGTCGGAAGCTCGGGCTGCGATCTCGAACCCGCCAAACGCACCGCACGTCACGAGGACCATCGAGGAATGCCAATGACAGTCGACGAAGCCCCCCAGAGCGACCTCACCCCCGAGGGTCTGCCCGACCCTGACGCTTCTTCGTCGAAGCGCCCTCTGGGGCTTGCGCTGGTGGTCATCTCCGCAGCCCAGCTCATGGTCGTCCTCGACGCCACGATCGTCAACGTCGCCCTGCCGTCGATCCAGCGCCAGCTTCACTTCTCAGCGGTGAACCTCGAGTGGGTGATCACCGGATATGCGCTCGCGTTCGGCGGCCTGCTCCTGCTCGGTGGACGTACCGGCGACCTGTTCGGCAGACGCCGAATGTTCATAAACGGCGTGCTGCTGTTCACGTTTGCCTCGTTCCTCGGCGGCCTCGCCCTGGACCAGGCATGGCTGATCGCCGCGCGCGTCCTTCAGGGAGTCGGCGGAGCCATCGCGGCTCCTACGGCCCTCTCTCTCATCGCCAGCACCTTCCCCGAAGGTCCCGGGCGAAACCGTGCCATGGGTGTCTACGCGGCGATGTCGGGAGGTGGCGGCGCGATCGGCCTGCTCCTCGGCGGGATCCTGACCGACATCGCTTCGTGGCGGTGGGTGCTGTTCGTGAACGTCCCGATCGGACTGTTCGTCGCCTTCCTCGCGCCTCGCGTGCTGAAAGAGACCGATCGCCAGACCGGCCGTCTGGACCTGCCTGGAGCACTGACCGTCAGCGGCGGCATGACGAGCCTCGTCTACGGCCTTGCCCACGCCGCCTCGAGGGGCTGGGGCAACCCGGGAACCGTCGTGCCCCTGGTGGTGGCGGGTGTGCTACTCGCAACGTTCATGAGAATCGAGACGCGCAGCGAGCACGCCCTCATGCCCCTGCACATCTTCTCCGACAGAAACCGCGCCGGCGCCTACTCGATCATGCTCACCCTCGGTGCGGCGATGTTCTCGCTGTTCTTCTTCCTGACTCAGTTCGTCCAGAACATCCTCGGATACAGCCCGCTTCGGGCCGGTCTCTCGTTCCTCCCTCTCACAGCTGGAATCGTGATCATGGCCGGATTGATGTCGAAGTTCGTCGGCAGGATCGGCACCCGCCTGCCCATGACGATCGGACCGTTGATGACGGCGGGAGCCCTCGTCTGGGTCTCGCGAATCTCGGTCCACAGCGGGTATCTCGAAGGCGTGCTCGGCCCGGCGCTGCTGATCGCTGTGTCGATGGGGATGGCCTTCGTACCCCTCACGCTCACCGCAGTCTCCGGCGTCCGCAACGAGGAGGCCGGGCTCGCGTCTGCCTTGTTGAACACCGGACAGCAGGTCGGCGGGTCGTTGGGCCTCGCCATTCTGGTCACCGTGGCGACCTCGGTCACCCGCGGTCAGCACCACGTCTCCCAGGCCGTGGCGATAACGACCGGGTACGGCGCCGCTTTCAGGGTCGGTGCGGGTCTAGCCCTGCTCGCTTTCCTGATCGCCCTCGTCTCGTTGCGCTCAGGGCGCACCCGGAGTGCCGAGGTGCCTTCGCTCGAGCCGGCGTTCAGTGCCGACGAGCTGGTGGCCTGAGGCTCGATGGCCTGGTGGCTCGGGTCTTAGGTCCGGATCGCAGTGTCCACCAGGCCGGCGACGCGGGACACCGCCTCTTCGACCGCCTCTTCGACAGACGGACTCAGCTCCGCACCCTGAGCGAAGTCCTCGCCTTCGATTCCCACGACTACCGCTCGGACAGGAGCGCGTCCCACGGCTCTGGCGAGCCGGAGCACCCCCGCCAGTCCGATCCCGTGGGTGCTCGACCTGCGGGCGGTCTCTGCACTGGTGGCGCGCGCTTCCGGTCCCGGCGGTCCCGCCGGTCCCGGCGGTCCGGGCAGCAGCGCGACGCCAAGCTCGATCACTGAGATGGTTCCCGGAGCCAGGTCGGATCGAGTCGCGTCGATGACGACGGCCAGCTCCGCTCCGTCCCACTCACCGAGAAGGTCGAGAGGGTCGCCCAAAGGACCGACGACGTGGATGCCCGACGAGGCACCGAAGGACGTCTCGACCCGTTGCGCGAATCTCCTCGCGACGACCGGACCGATCCCGTCGTCACGCCGGAAGTCGCTTCCGATCCCGGCGATCACGATCCGCGATCCCCGGGGTGGCGCGAAGCGCTCGTCCGTCAGTGCCTCAGATCGCGTCACTGGCCGCGCTCGACTGTCACGTCGAGGAAGTGAGCAGCACAAGAGATGCAGGGGTCGTGATTGCGCACCGCCTGTTCGCAGCGCCTCGTCAGATCGTCGTCGGAGAGATCGAGAGCGCCTTGGACGACTCGTCGCAGGTCGCCCTCGATCGAGATCAGGTTCTGGGAAGTGGGCGGCATGATCCGCGCCGAGCGGATCGTCCCCTCCGCGTCGAGCTCGTAGCGATGGAGCAGGAGCCCTCGTGGTGCTTCCGTCGCCCCGCCACCGACGCTCGCCTTCGGCACCACCGTCGCCGCGGGTGGTTCCGGAGGCTCGTAGGCCTCGACGAGACGAAGCGCCTCGTCACACGCGAACACGAGCTCCACCGACCGCACCACGATGCTGCGGAAGGGGTTGAGGCACGCGGCCCCGAGGCCCGCCGCATCGGCCGCCTCGCGAGCGACCGCAGGCAGCACGGCTGAATTGAGCGCGTATCTGGCAAGGGGTCCGGTCAGGTACTCCCGGCTACCTCCGAGCCGGGCGTGAAGCGCCGTCGAGTGAGCGACGTGCTCCTCGACCGCGAGGGAGGCGAAGCCGGCCGGGTCGGTGTCCAGTCCCTCCGAGGACGAGATCCTGCCGGACTCGATCGGATACGCGTCCTCGCCGCGCAGTGCCACGAAGCAGTAGTCCTCCTCCACGTCCGGAAAGTCGAACGACGACACCCACTGCGTCGTCACCAGAGCGGTGTCGCGGGCCCTGCGCAATGGCTCGGCCAACGCCCGAATCGCCGACACCTCGGGCGCGCTGTAGAAGCCTCCGACCCGCACGTTCACCGGGTGGACGGCGCGACCTCCGACCGTTTCCATCACCAAGTTGCCGGTGCGCTTCAAGTCGAGGCCGCGTTCGACCGCCGAACGGTCGAGGGTCGCCAACTCCACCGCGTCCTCACACCCCAGGAAGTCGGGTGCGTGCAGCAGGTATACGTGCAGTGCGTGGCTCTGGATCCACTCGCCGCAGTAGAGGAGCCTCCGAAGTGCCGCGATCCGCGGTTCCACCGACACCCCGCATGCATCTTCCATCGCCGCACACGCGCTCATTTGGTATGCGACGGGACAGATCCCGCAGATGCGGGCAGTGATGTCCGGAGCTTCTGTGAAGCTTCGGCCCCGAAGAAGAGCCTCGAAGAAGCGCGGGGGTTCGAAGATATTCAACTCGACGTCGGTTACGGTCCCGTCGCGCACCGCGACCCGAAGAGCACCCTCGCCCTCGACTCTCGCGAGAGCTGCGACGTGGACGTCACGACTTGCGTGGCTACCGTGGGTCATTTGCCAAACTCTCTCTCTTGAATTCGGGTGCGTTGGCGTTGAACGTACGGAAGAGACGCGACGCGTCTACCGGCTCGAGCCCTTCTCCGATCAGCCTTCCTGTCAATGACGTTGTGTTCGCGGTTTCGGCCGGACCGAAGCAGCCGAAACAGCCGCGGTTCACAGCAGGACACAACGCTCCGCACCCGGCGCGGGTGACGGGTCCGAGGCAGGGTGTTCCTTGCGCCACGAGTATGCAGACCGTCCCCCGGGCCTTGCACTCCTGACACACGCTGTATCCGGGGATCCGTGGCCGGCGCCCGGCGAGGGCAGCAGTTATGACCTCGAGCAGCTGATGGCGGTCGATGGGGCACCCGTGGAGCTCGAAGTCGACGGGGACGTGGGCGGATATGGGTGTCGAGGTGTCCAGGGTCCTGATGTACTCGGGATGCGCGTACACAGTCGACACGTACTCGCCGGCCGAGGCGAAGTTGCGCAACCCCTGGATCCCGCCCGCCGTCGCGCACGCGCCGATCGTGATCAGTTGGCCCGAAGACCGACGTACTTCCTGGATGCGCTCGGCGTCCTCAGGCGTGGTGATCGAACCCTCCACCAATGAGAGGTCGTAGGGCCCTTCGAAGTCCGCGCGCGACATCTCGGTGAAGTGGGCGATCTTGACCGCGCCGGCCAGAGCGAGCAGCTCGTCCTCGCAGTCCAGAAGACTCAGTTGGCAGCCGTCGCAAGACGCGAACTTCCAAACTGCCAGGGTCGGGCGGACCGCGTTCGAATCATGCGATTGCCGCGGCTCGCCTGTACCGGTCATCTATCACTCGCAGTCATCGCTTCGGTTCTCATCGCTCGTGTTGGACGAGAAGCTGCGGCACAGCCCCCGCGTAGTCGACCACAGGCCCATCACGGCACAGGAGCAACGGACCGAGCTGGCAGTGTCCGCACAGACCCACTCCGCACTGCATGTTCCTCTCGAGCGAGATACGTATGCGTTCGGGACTGACACCTCGGTCGACCAACGCTCGGGCGCTGAACCTGATCATCACCTCGGGACCGCAGACGAGGGCCACAGTTCCCGCCGGATCGAACGCGACCGTGTCGAGCAACCCCGTGACCACTCCCACCGGCCCTCCCCACTCCGGTCCCGCTGCGTCGACGGTTACTTCGACATCGGTCCCCAAGTCGCGCCATCGGCGGAGGTCCTCCGCAAAGACGATCTGATTGGGGGTGCGCGCACCGATCAGGACAACGAGGTGCCTCGCTCCACCTGACGCCGGGTCCGCTGCCAACTGGGACACACCCATGCGAAGAGGAGCGAGCCCGATCCCGCCCGCGATGACCAACGCGTCCTTGCCCGCGAGCTCGTCCACTCCCCAGTGAGTGCCGAACGGCCCCCGCACACCCACGACGCTCCCCGGCCTGGAGCTGCACAAGGCTCTCGAGACCTGGCCCACTGCTCGCACTGTGTGGTCGATTCTTCCGCCGTCCTCGGTCCCCGACACCGAGATGGCAGCCTCCCCGACGCCGAACGCGGTCAACATGTTGAATTGTCCCGGAAGGGCGTCCGCGACCGGCGCGTCCAGCGGTTCGAGGGTCAAGGTGACGACGTCTTCGGTCTCGTGGCGAGCCGCTGCAACACGGTAAGGCTCGGGAACGAGAGGCCCGTAGTGCAACTGCGCTTCCAGCTCCGCTCGGGCAAGGGCCTGCGATGGCGCCTCAGCCGGCGACGTCATTGCCATAGAGGTCTAGAAGTCTCAGACGCGTGGCTTGAAGGCGCTGGAGGATGACGGCACCCAAACGCTTCATGAGCTCGTATCCGAATGCAGGATCGGCCTCGGCCTTCGACCGCAGGCAGGTCGCGTCGACCGACACGACGCCGACCGGGTCGAGAGCGCGAGCGTCGAAGCTCCATCGGTAAGGAGGAAACAACCAGGACCAACCGAGCACCTGACCGGGCGCCAAGGTGTCGATGACCATGGCTCCTTTCGCCGGGGATCGCACCTCCAATGCAACTCGACCCCTTCTGAGCAGGTAGAGCGTGTCAGCCGGCTCACCCTCGACGATCAGGAGCTCACCGGGTTCGAAGGCAACGTTGCGCGCACACCCGGCGACGAGCTCGGCTGTGTCGCCCGGGAGTCCCGCGAACAGCGGATGGTTCGCAACGAGCTCGGCTATCGACTCCGGCATAGGGACATCCTCCTCTTCTGGTCCTCACCCACGTTCGGCGTCAACACTTTTCGACCCGGCCTCTCCGGCTCGGATGGCGACCGCCTCCTCGGTGATGTCGATACCGACGGGACACCAAGTGATGCAACGGCCACATCCCACGCAACCCGAAGAGCCGAACTGGTCCCACCAAGTCGAGAGCTTGTGGGTCATCCACTGCCGGTAACGCGACCGGGTGGACGAGCGCACCGGTCCCCCGCTCATGTAGGAGTGTCCGAGGTCGAAACACGAGCTCCAAGACCTGTGGCGCTCGACGGTGCCGTCGATGGTCGTGGTGTCCTCGACGGTGCTGCAAAAGCACGTCGGGCACACCAGAGTGCAATTGCCACATGCGAGGCAGCGTTCGGCCACGTCGTCCCATCTCGGGTGTTCTAGGTTCCTCGCCAGAAGGCCCGGAAGATCGTCGGTGGCCAGGCGACGCCCCATGTGCGAGTTGGCATGCTCGAGCACCGCTGCCCTGGCGGAAAAGTCGGTGTCGTCGGCCACACGGGTCTCGACGTCGGCCAGCACCTCCGCCCCCTGTTCGGAGCCGATCGTGACCAGAAATCGCTGGCCCCCCGAGTCGAGAAGCTCGGTGAGAGCGAGGTCGAAAGCTCCTGTGGCCGCGGGCCCCGTGCCCATCGAGGTGCAGAAGCAGGTACCCGAAGGCGTGCCGCACTCGGCGACCACCACGAGACCGGCTCGCCTTCTCTTGTAGAGAGGATCCCCGCTCGAAGTGCCCATCACACGGTCGAGCACCTCGAGTGCGGCGAGCTCGCACGGCCTGACACCCACCAGCGCGGCCGAAGGCGCATCGTCTCGGGTCTCCTCCAAGCGGACCGTGCCGTCGGTGACTTGGGCCCTCCAGACGACAGAACGAGACGGGAACACGTCCGCCTTGATCGAATGCTGGCCCACGGCCCACGCGAAAAGAGCCGAGTCATCCGTGTGCTCGAGCCTGTAGCTGCCCGGGGCTTGGGTGTCGTGCCATCCTTCGGGCAGGTCCTCAGAGCTGTTGACTTCGCCCAGAGCGATCGCGCCTTGGCGCACGACCGGTCCAAGAACGCGATATCCACGCGTGGTGAGGCCGGAGATCAGCTGATCCAAGCCGTCGCGATCTATGACGACGGCGTCGCCGAGGGGCACGCTCCCGAGGCTACGGCGGCGAGCGCTGCTCGGAAAGTGCCTTCGTGCTCATACCGCGGGATGAGGTGGCCCGGGGTCAGCCTCTGGCTGCCTCGAAGCAGGCTTGCATCAGCTTGAAGCTGCGGGAATCTCCTGTCATGCCGATGGACATGCGGTTCATGACGTATCCCATCGCAAGCTCGAGATCCGGGTCCGCCCAGCCGGCCGAGCCGCCCATGCCGAAGTGCCCGAACGCCCGTGGGCCCCCGATCCCACTCGCCGCGATGATTCCCCGGTTCAAGATGAACCCGAGGCCCCACTGGAGGTCGAGGCCGAAGAGCACCGCATCGGGACCGCTCGTCTCCTGGCGCGACGCCCGGTCGAGCTGCTTCTCCGAGAAGGTCCGGATCCTCTCGCCCGAGGGGCCGACCACCTCACCGATGCAGGACGCGTAGAGCAGCGCGACCGATCGTGCGTCACTGATGCCGTTGGCCGCCGGTATCTCCGCCGCGTACAGGCGAGGGTCGTCCCACACGGATGTGTCCCTCAATGCGCCACCGGGGGCATTGAGCGCCTTGGACAATGGCCCGTCGTGCCCGAGGAACGTCTCGATGAGCTCGTTCACAGATGACGTGTCGGTGGTGCCGCCTTTATCACTTTTTCCGCTCGTGCTGCCTTTACCGCTCGTGCCGCCTTCGCCGGCAGGAGGTCGTAGCGAGAAGGGGACAAGCGGGGCGACACGCACCTCTTCTCCAGCGGGCAGGCCGATGAAGAAATCGGCGCCGATAGGACCTGCAATCTCGTCGCGCAGGTACGAGCCGAGGCTTCGGCCGGTGACCCGCCTGACGACCTCCCCTACGAGCCAGCCATAAGTCGTCGCGTGGTATCCGTGCTTGGAGCCCGGCGCCCACGACGGGGTCTGGACCTCCAGGGCCTTTATCACCGGGTCCCAGGCGATCATGTCCTCGAAGGACATCGTGCCGTCGATCCACGCGAGACCCGCCCGATGCGCGAGGAGATCGGCGACGGTCACATCCTCTTTACCGGCTTGCGCGAACTCCGGCCAGTATTCGCGCACAGGCGCCTCGACGTCGAGGGTTCCCTCGTCGGCCAGGCGGTTGGCACACATTGCAGTCGCGCCCTTGGTGGTGGAGTAGACGATGACCGTCGTGTCCTCCTGCCAAGGACGGCCATCGGACTCGTCGGCGGTTCCTCCCCAGAGGTCCACGACCTTCGATCCTCTGTGGTACGCGGCGAAAGCGGCTCCTAGCTCGGTTCCGCGTTCGAAGTTGTGCTCGAAAGCTCGTCTGACGTGCTCCCAGCCCGGAGCCACCCATCCCGAGATCGCAACCACGCTTTCCTCCCCGTCGCTAGAAGCCCGTCCCGAAAGACCGTAGAAGGCACTCGCGCGGTAGAGGAAATCGGCTCAGCCTTCACCGGGCTGGCTGGGCCCCATCGCCCGCCAGACTGCGTCCAACGCCCGTCCCGCCCATCCGGGTCGACTGCGGCGTCCACTGACCGCTCGGGCGATCACCGCACCCACGAGCATCTCGAGCGCGAGGTCGAGGTCTGCATCCGAGTCGAGCTGACCGAGCTCACAGGCTCTCTGCAGCAGTCCGCGGGCATATTCCATCCGAGGCCCGACGACCCTCTCTCGGTGCAGTGCCAGGGCCGTCGGGTCCTCCCGGTTTGCGAGAAGAGCCCCGACGAGCTCCACACACGAGCTCGCGAAGCGGTCGTCGAAGTCCAACAGGAAACGCTTGAGGTCCGCTCTAGGGTCCTTCGAGGTTTGCGACGCTCCCCAAACTGCCGCCTGTTGAGCGATCGCTGCCGTAACGAGGTCGGCCTTGTCGCGAAATCGACGGTAGACGGTCGCCCGCGCCACTCCCGCCTCCGCTGCGACGCTCTCCATCGAGAGTCGCCCATAGCCGATGTCTGCGAGCTGGCGAAGCGCCGCTTCAGTGATGGCCTTTGTCGCCCGTTCGTCCCTCGGTCGGCCAGGGAGGCGGACCAGGAGCTCGGCCTTTGCGCTCAACTCGCCGCCCCCGGCGCCTCGTCGGTCCGCCCCGCACCAACCGCAGCCGGCGGGGCTTCGCCGACACGCTCAGGCGCCTCGGCACCCTCCTCGCCGACCGCACGCGGGGAACCTGCCACTCCCGTCGCCACGAAGTCCCTTTGTCTTACCAGTACGTATGCGAGCACGGCACCCAAGAGCGCGAGCACGCCGCCTATCAACATCAGCTCGTTCAGAGTCGCGGAGAACCCCACGCGATACGCGTGCACGAGGCTTCTTCGAGCGGCCGGTGGGAGCTGAGAGGAGTGTGTGAGCGCCTGGACCTGACCGGCGGTCAGGGCAAGGTTCAGGCGGCTTCCCCCGAATGCGACGACTTCGCGACCGACCGACGTGGCGGAGAGGGTGCTGACGGTGCGGTGAACGATCTCACTCTGGAAGATGGCTCCGAGCCCGGCGATACCGGTGGCTAGACCGACTTGGCGGAAGGTCGAGTTCGCACCCGACGCCATGCCGCTCCGACGCGGCGGTACGACGGCGACAGCAGACGAAGCGAGCACCGGGTTGATCATCCCTATCCCCGCCCCCGCGACGACGAAACCCGGAAGCAGCTGTGCCCAGCCCGAGTCGAAGTGCGTCCTCGCCATGAGCAGCTGCCCCACACCGACGAGGACCAGCCCTGCACTGAGCATGTACCTCGCGTCGAGTCTCACCGTCAGCTTTCCTGCCACCGGGGCAACGGCGAACGCGAGCAGCGTGATCGGCAGGAATCGGACACCTGCCGCCATCGGGCTGTAGCCCAGGTCGTCCTGTATGTAGAGCGTGAGATACAGGAACATCGCGAAGATCGATGCTGAAAGAGCAAACGCCGTGACCGAGACGCCGACCATCGCCGGACGCTTGAAGAGCGACAAGTCCAACATCGGATCCTTCTGGCGCAGCTCGGCGATCAAGAACACGATCATCAGGACCACCGCGCCGACGAGAAGACCCACTATCTGAGGACTTCCCCAACCCGAGGTGTTGCCGCGGACGAGGGCGAACACCAACATGAACAGTGATGCGGAAAAGGAGGCGAAACCGATCCAATCGATCCTGCGGGTGCTCGGGTCCTTCGACTCGGAGATCCGCGTGAGAGTCACCGCGATCGCGAACACCCCGATGGGCACGTTGACGAAGAAGATCCACCGCCAGCCGATGCCCGACGTGATCGCGCCGCCCACGAGAGGACCCACCGCCACGGCGCCTCCGGTCACAGCCCCGAACACGCCGAACGCCGTACCCCGGTCGCGCCCATGAAAGGCTGCTGCGATCAGGGCGAGGGAGGTGGCGAACATGATCGCCCCTCCAACTCCTTGAACTGCACGCGCCAGGTTCAGCATCAACGAGCTGTTCGAGACCCCGCAGATGAAAGAGGCGATCGAGAACACGCCGAGCCCGATCGCGAAGACCTCGCGTCGACCGAACATGTCGCCAATTACTCCCGAGGTGAGGAGAAAGGCGGCAAGGGTGAGGGCATAGGCATCCACGACCCATTGCAGGTCGCTAAACGAGGCGTGTAGCGATCTCTGGATGTTCGGCAGGGCGACGTTTACGACCGTGATGTCCAGTAGGAGCATGAAGATCGCGATGCAGACCGCGATCAAGGTCCACCACTTGCGCTCGATTGCCGGCACACGTCCTCCTCTCGGTCTCGAGAGCACCCGACCCGCTGCCCGGGATTTCGTCGATTTCAAATCCAAGACGTAGTGTATTGAAATCCTCCTCTCCGTCAAGCCCGGACGCTCCACGACCATGTCCGAAATCCGCCAGACATAGGCGGCGGGCCGTGCCACGATGGCGAGGTGATCGAGGACTTCGAGCGCTGCTATCGGGCAGTTCAGAGTCGCGACGCCCGTTTCGACGGGTGGTTCTTCACCGCGGTGACCTCCACGCACATCTACTGCCGGCCGAGCTGTCCCGCGATCACGCCCAAGAGGCAGAACGTCCGCTTCTATCCGACCGCCGCGGCGGCGCAGCAGGCAGGCTTCCGCGCGTGCATGCGATGCCGACCGGATGCCGCCCCGGGCTCGCCGGAATGGCTGGGACGCGCCGACGTCGCGGCGCGGGCGGTGAAACTCGTCCTCGACGGCATCGTGGACCGCGAAGGCGTATTGGGACTGGCCCGCCGGCTCGGCTACAGCGAGCGCCAACTCCATCGGGTGCTGGTCGCCGAAGTGGGCACGGGCGCGGTGTCCCTGGCCCGTGCACAGCGCGCCCAGACCGCTCGGCTGCTGCTCGAGACGACTGAGCTACCTGTGGCGAATGTCGCCTTCGGGGCAGGTTTCTCGAGCGTCCGCCAGTTCAACGACACCGTCAAAGAAGTCTTCGCTCGGACTCCGTCGGAGCTGAGGCGCACGGTGGCAGCACGCAAGACGCGCCATCGTGGGTCGACGCCACCCGTCGGAGCGATCACGCAGACCATCACGTTGCGGCTCGCGTACCGCAAGCCCTTCGCGGCAGCACCGCTGCTCGAGTTCCTCGGTGCGCGAGCAATACCCGGGGTCGAAGCTGTCGAAGCCACCACCTATGCGAGAAGCTTGAGGCTGGATCACGGCGACGGCACCGTGGAGATGACACCTGCTGACGGGTACGTCGACGCCGCGTTCTCACTCAGCGACCTTCGAGACCTGACAACCGCGGTGGCGAGGTGCCGCCATCTGTTCAACCTCGATGCCGACCCCGAAGCGGTGGACAGCTGCTTGGGTGCCGACCCGATCCTTGGTCCGCTGGTCCTGAAGGTTCCAGGGCGAAGGGTCGCAGGGTCCACCGATGGGTTCGAGATAGCTGTCAGGGCGGTCGTTGGACAACAGGTGTCCGTCGCCGGCGCTCGGCGCATTCTCGGAAGGCTCGTCTCGGGCGTTGGACGCGCCGTTCACCACTCCGGGGACGGGATCACACATGTCTTCCCGTCGCCGGCCGAGATGGCTGAGCTCGCGGAGAGGCGACCCGAGGCCTTCCCGATGCCGGCGACACGGCGCCACGCCCTCGCGGCGCTCGCCGAAGCTGTTGCCCGCGAGCGGTTGACGATCGACCCGGGGTCAGACCCGGACGAGCTCCGAGCGGGCCTACTGGCGCTGCCCGGCATCGGCCCATGGACCGCGTCGTACGTGGCCATGCGTGCGCTCGGCGATCCCGACGCCTTCCTGCCGACAGATCTCGGGCTTCGGCGCGCCGCGGCCCAAATTGGCATACGCGAGGACGCCGCCTCGCTCACACAGCTGGCTGAGCGTTGGCGACCATGGCGCGCTTATGCGCTCGGTCATCTGTGGTCGGTCCAAGGTGATCGGGAGAGAACGACCTTCACGAAAGAGAGTGCAGCATGAACAAAGTTGTGAGTATGAAGAGCCCGATCGGGGTGCTGACGATCGAGGGAAACGAAGAAGCCATCACCCGAATCGACCTACCCGGGTCGTCCGCGTCGTCCGCGTCGTCCGGGTCGCCCAGATCAAAAGGCGATGGCGGCACGAAACGAGCGGGCCCGATCCGGCGAAGCGGGCGCGAGATGCTCGCTCCCCTCGAAGAGGCGGTCTGTCAGCTCGAGGAGTACTTCGCCGGTGAACGCACCGAGTTCGACTTGCCTCTCGAAGTTGCGGGCACCCACTTTCAACGCGATGTCTGGTTCGCACTGTCGGAGATCCCTTACGGGAAGACGGTCAGTTACGGAGAGCTCGCAGAGATGGTGGGACGACCGAAGGCGTTTCGGGCTGTCGGCCAGGCAAACGGCTCCAACCCGATTCCCATCGTCCTTCCTTGCCACCGCGTCGTGGCAAGCGGGGGTCGAATCGGCGGCTACGGAGGCGGGCTTCCGATGAAGCGACGACTCCTCGCCCTCGAAGGAGTGGTCCTCCCAGATTGAGCGATCTCTCGAACGTGGAAACCGGCGAGGCGTCGACGAACTCTGGCGGAGCATCGTCGATGTCGGGCGAACAAGCGATCAGCCAAGCAAGCCTCGAGGAGATTCGAAGCTTCTGGGACGCCGATGCGCCCACTTACGACAATTCTTCCTCGCACCGGCCCCGCGACCGAACTGTGCAGGCAGCTTGGACAGCCGCTGTGGCACGCCTTCTGCCGCCGAGTCCGGTCCGTGTCCTCGACGCAGGCGCGGGAACGGGATTTCTGAGCCTCATCGCCGCACGACTCGGTCACAAAGTGACGGCGCTGGACCTGTCCCCTCAGATGCTCGAACAGCTTCGCGTGAGCGCCGCCGACGAAGACCTCGCCATAGAGGTGGTGGTCGGCCACGCCGACAGCCCACCGGATGGATTCGACGTGGTCATGGAGCGCCACCTGTTGTGGACTCTTCCTCGACCAGGTGACGCACTTGGCTCTTGGAGAAACGCTGCTCCGGAAGGTCGTCTCGTGCTCTTCGAGAGCCTTTGGGGAAGCGTCGATCCCTTCGAAGCGGCCAGGTCTCGGGTACGTGCTCTGCTCAGGAATGCACGTGGCCAGGCACCTGACCACCACGGCAGCTACTCCGACTCCTTGCGATCCTCGCTACCACTCGGTTCGGGGACTCCACCCGGAACCCTGATCGAGATGGCCGAGAGCGCTGGGTGGCGAGGAGTGCGGCTCGATCGCTTACGGGACGTCGAGTGGGCGGAGCGAAGTGCTCTCCCGGCCATCGAACGCTTGGTCGGAGTCACACCCAGGTTCTCCATTGTTGCGGATTGACGCGAGACGACGCGCTCGGCTCACATGACGAATATGGAAGGTGGCGGCGATCCAGGTGGAATTCAGGCACCGGTCGTCGTCGATCGACCCGACGAGAGTCGCCTCGTCGTCGAAGAGGAAGGCTCTGTGGCCGAGCTCGTGTACGAGCGCGAGGACGACCGGCTCGTACTCGTCCACACGGGAGTGCCCGACGCCATGGGCGGGAAGGGGGTTGGAGGGGCGCTCGTGAAGGCCGCAATGCGAAAAGCCGCTCTGGGTGGTTTGACCGTGGTGCCTTGGTGCCCCTTCGCCCGAAGGTGGCTCCGCCACAACCCTCAGATCGCGGGGACGGTCACGATCGACTGGACGTCGTAGCCTCTCTCACCACCTCGCTTGCTGCTTTGTCCTCACGAATTCCCTCGAACCGGGGATGGCGCAACATGCCATCGCGGGTCCACTCAGTGAAGGTGACCTGACAGACGAGCAAGGGTTGGACGAAATGCGTGCCACGCTCGAAGCGCCGGAAACCGGCGAAGGGCGATTGCTCGATCTCCAGCTGGCCCAACTTCGCACGCAGGTCTCGCAGGGTTCTTTCGTCGAAACCGGTTCCGACCTTGCCGGCGTAGACGAAGCGCTCACCCTCGTAGTGGCCGAGCAGGAGAGCACCGAAACCGGTGCGGCTACCCGCAGGTTGCGTGAAGCCACCTATGACGAACTCCTGTCCTACGCTGCACTTGAACTTGAGCCAGTTCGGCGAGCGTCGTGACGAGTAAAGGGAGTCTGCCTTCTTCGCGATGATCCCTTCCCAGCCGCGGGAGCACGCCGACTCGAAGTATCCCTCTCCGTCAGTGTTCCGGTGAACTGTGAACCGAAGAGGTCCGGTGAACTCGATGGCGCTCCTCAGGACTCTCTTGCGGGCACGAAGTGAAAGCCCTCGCGTGTCGTAACCGTCGAGGTGGAGGATGTCGAAGGCGTAGTAGATCACTCGGACAGTGCTCTGCCTCGCGCGGGTGGGATCGATTATCCCGGAGCGTTGCTGCAACAAGGCGAAACTGGTGCGCCTCCCCTCGAACGCAACGATCTCGCCGTCGATGACGAAATTGTCCTCTCTCTGCGCGGCGAGATTCTCTGCTATCTCCGGATACGTTCTTTCGAGTCGTTGCCTCTTTCGCGAAAAGAGGGACACGGCGTCGCCAGACCGGTAGGCCAGGCATCGGATCCCGTCGAGCTTGCGTTCGAAGATCCAGCCGGTGTCCGAGAAGCGCCTGTCGGTCAGCGTCGCGAGCATCGGGTCGACCCACGACAGCTGGTCCGTTCGCGAGAGCCTTTCCCGTTCAGGCGCCGAAAGGGCGGTGAAGGCGTCGGGGGTCATCGGCCGTTCACGATATGCCCGTGAAGATGTTCATCGGCTCCCCAGAGGGGCTCGAGCGACGTCGGATACCGTTAGGAGCCTTGGGCTTCTACAGAGAGCAGGTCCTTCCTCGTCTCGTCGACAGAGCTTGCGGTACCCGGGCCCTCCAACACTGGCGGGCAGAGGTGACCGAGGATCTGAGCGGTCGCGTCCTGGAGATCGGTTTCGGATCCGGTCTCAACGTCCAGCACTACCCACCACAAGTGGAGGTGGTGCTGGCGGTGGAACCGGCCGCCGCGGCGAGACGGCTTGCATCACGAAGGATCGAGGCGGGAAGCGCACGCGTCGAGCACGTCGGCCTGGACGGGCAGTCCGTCCCGCTCGATGATGCGAGCTGTGACTGCGGTCTGTCCACGTTTACCCTTTGCACCGTCCCCGACCCCACGAAGGTCCTGTCGGAGCTTCGACGCGTCCTTCGACCCGGCGGCCGGTTCCACTTCCTCGAACACGGGATCTCGCCGGACCCGTCGGTGGCGAAGTGGCAGCACAGACTCGACCCGCTCCAGCGCAGGTTGGCAGACGGGTGCCACCTGACGCGCGATGCGGTGGCTCTCGTGAAGCAGGCAGGCTTTGTCGTAGAGCACGTCGAGCAGCGCTATGCGAAAGGACCGAAACCCTGGAGCTGGTTCACGCTGGGCGTCGCTTCGAACCCGACCTAGCCACGAGGTCGCTCAGTTCGCCCTGGGTCCCCGCCATCTAGGGTCCGTGCTGTGCTAGGCATCGAACGGCGGCAATCAGCATCCCTTGCGTTGGTAGCGGAACGAGGAAGAACCATGGGTAGGACGCTGACAGTCGAGACCCCCGATGGCGAGATGGATCTCTTCGAAGCCGAGCCCTCGGGAGAGACCCGAGGTGCGGTAGTGGTGGTCCAGGAAGCGTTCGGGGTTAACGACCACATAGAAGACATCTGCCGTCGCTTCGCCGGCGAGGGATATCTGGCGGTGGCGCCACACCTTTTCCACCGGAGCGGCGACCCGGTGCTCGACTACACGAACATCGAGAAGGTGATGCCGCATTTTGAGGCGCTGAGCGTGGAGGGGTTGATGGGCGACCTGGACGCGACGCTCGACCATCTGTCGAAAGCGAGTTTCAGCGGAGCCCAGGTCGGGGTCGTGGGATTCTGCATGGGCGGGACGGTGACGTTCCTCGCAGCGGTACAGAAGGCGCTCGGCGCGGCCGTGACCTTCTACGGAGGCGGCATCGCGGAGGGGCGATTCGGGATGCGCCCCATGCTGGAGCTCGCGCCTGAGCTCGAGACACCCTGGCTCGGACTTTTCGCCGATCTCGACCAGGGAATTCCCGTCGAGCAGGTCGAGTCGTTGCGGACAGCGCTCGCCGGGTCGAAGGTTCCGGCCGAGATCGTGCGCTACCCCGAGGCCGGGCACGGCTTTCATTGCGATGCTCGCGGCTCCTACCACGAGGCGTCCGCCAAAGACGCTTGGCGCCGCACACTTGACTGGTTCTCTTCTCACCTCAGCGCCCGCGGATAGCGAAATCGTCTACGACGATGCGCTGCTGCGCGCCCCCGGGAGGATTCGAACCTCCGACGCACGGTTTAGGAAACCGACGCTCTATCCTCTGAGCTACGGGGGCGGGTCTTCCGCGTGAAGCTCCTCGTAAAAGGCCGCGGCGGAATTCCCAGAGATGCTACCCAGCGTGGCCGGGTCGATCGGAGGCTCGCTGCTTGCGGGAAGACAAAGCCCGCGGCGGCTCACCGTCAGCTTTTCGAGAATGCCAAGCACGCAGAGAAGCCGGAAGGCTCTGCTGACTCTCGTCGAGCCGAAAGTTTCTCGCTCCGGGGTCGTTGTTCCGATGTGGATCGAACCGGTTGTCGGGCCCGGAGGCGAGACCATGGGACGACCCATCCGTCGCAGTAGCGCTTACGTGAGGAGGCGGCAGGTGAGACGAGCGGTGCAGATTGGCGGAGCGGTGGCGGCTATGGCGGTAATCACATTGATGTTCGAAATGCCGGCGGGCGCGAGTACTCCGCCGATCAACCTCCTTGGGCCGAGCATGACCTTCATCACGCTCCCGGGCAATGACACGGTATACGTGTACAACGACGGCAACCAGGGCGCCTGCTACGGGATTCTGGGCTCGAACAGCGCCAACAACCCCGACGACGGCGCCGAGCTATGCGTCTTCCCGACGGGCAGCACGGACACGATCCAGCTCGTCGAAGGCAGCCAGCCGACCAACATCCAGATCTGAGGGGCGCACTGGCCTGTCGCGGCTCAGGGCGATCCTTCGCCGCCGGTGTCGGGGATCACCCTGGAGCCTTCCGAATGGCCTCATCGCGCCAGGCGGAGAACCTGGAATCAGCCTGACTCTTCGAACAGCTTTGTCCCGGCCCTCGACAGCCGCGCGAACTCTTCTTGAATTCTTCGAAAATTCACCCTGCCGGACTTCACCCCGCAACACCTTGACGACATGATTACGGCATGCCAAGCGGATGGGCCCGAAAGCCCTCTGGTCCCCCCGTCGAAGTACGAACGAGCGCGAAGCGGCGCAAGACCGCGAGCGCGTTCTGGCAGGACGGGCGGGTCGTCGTCGTCCTGCCGGAACGATTGCCGAGAGCCGATCGGGTGGAGCTCGTCGACGGCCTCGTCCGCCGGGTCCTCGCCCAGCGGCCCCACGTCACGACCTCCGACCGCGATCTGCTCGTGCGCTCGGCTTCACTGGCCGACCGCTATCTGGGGGGAGTCCGGCCGGCGTCGGTTCGCTGGGTCTCGAACCAACAGCGCCGCTGGGGTTCTTGCACATCGCGCACCCGCGAGATACGCATCTCGGACCGCCTCCGGGTCGTCCCCGGGTGGGTGCTCGACGCGGTTCTCGTCCACGAGCTGGCCCACTTGATCGAGCCCACGCACTCCGCTCGCTTTCGGAGGCTGGCGGCTCGCTATCCGCGCACCTCGGAGGCCGACCTCTATCTGGCCGGGTTCACGTTGGGCCTCGAGTCCGCCGACCGCTGAGCCTCTCCTGCGGCGCCTGGCGTCGGGAGCCCCTGAACCCGGGCGCGAGGAAGCGGCTCCGACGGCGTTCCCCCATCGACGGGGAGCAGGGGGGCAACACGCGCGAGCGGCTCATCCTGCCTGGGACAGGAGGTCGGTGTGGCGCTCTGGCGGTCGGCCCTGCACAAGCGGGTCTCCGAGAGGCCGCGCCCTCGTCTGAAGCCTCGTCGGGCTACGTCTCTCATCTCCGCTCTGTTCGCTGTCGGCCTCGTGACGGGATTCTCCGTGGCCGAGACCGCAGACCATTCCCATGCGCACCTGCCGAGCTCGGCGGCACCCGGCACCATCCCGGCACCCGAGGCCCGCCAGGCGGTCACCGTGCCGAAGCCGACGAGCCCCACCACCACGGCGCCAGCTGCCCCCCCGACGACCACGCCGCCGCCGTCGGTCGCGGCGAGTGTGGCCGCTCCCGCGCCTCCGGGCCCCTGCACCCCGGGGAACCTGTCGATCACGACGTCCGCAGCCGCCGCCGACTATCCCCCCGGAGAGGTGGTCGACATCACGACCAATCTGCGGGCGGTCTCGAGCCCCTGTGAGCTTGTCCCGGTGCCGGCAGGCGCGTACTCGTGCGGAACGAGCATGGTGGTCGACGACGCCTCCGGTTCACAGGTCTGGCCGATGCCCGAACAGGGAGAGCAGTGCGCCCAACCTTCTCCGACCTTGCTCCGACCCGGCTACGGAGAGAACGTGACCTTCGCGTGGAACCAGCAGTACGTCGGTCCCTCCTCGGTTACCCAGACTCAGATCCCCCCGGGGCAGTATCAGGCCTTCGGGACCTGGACCTGGAGCGCGGGAGCCGGCGAGCCTGCCTATACGGTCACAGCACCGTCGGTGTCGTTCACCATCCAGTAGGGCGCTCGTAGCGCCACTCCCGGCATGCGCCCGTGAAGATGGGCCGGGTGGGACCGCTCAGGCCCCTGCCCTGTCGATCACCGCACGCGCCACGAGCTCCTCGAGATACGGGGCATCCCACCAAGAGACCTGAAGCTGCTTCGCCCGGCGGAAGTAGAGCTGGATGTCGAACTCGACAGTGAAGCCGATACCACCGAAGACCTGTTGGGCCATCGCCGTGATGTCACGGAACGTCTCGCACGCGAAGAGCTTGGCCATCGGAGCCAGGCGCTCGACCGAACGCCCGCTGTCGCGAGCCCAGGCCGCTTCGTGCACGAGGGTCGTCGCTCCGTCGAGCGCCGTGGCCGCGTCGGCCAGATAGTGGGAGATCGACTGGAAGGCACCGAGGGGCTTGTCGAATTGGTGGCGGTCCTTCGCGTACTGGACCGTGATGTCGAGGGCATGGCGCGCCCCGCCCACGGCCTGAGCGGCAAGCAGGATGCACGCGTCGTGCATGACGGCGTCCCAGGTTCCCCAGCCTGATCCCGTCCCACCGAGGCGCTCGTCTTGGGCTACGGCGACTTCGCTGAGCTCGACGTCGTACTGGTTGTCCGAGGATATGGAGTGTTGTTGGGTGAGCCGGACACCGTCCGCGGACGGATCGACGAGGAACAGATCGACCTCCTCGGGAGCCTCCCCAGTGCGAGCGAGGACCAAGAGGCGCTGTGCGGAGGATGCGAAAGCGACGTGGCGCTTCTGGCCGCTGAGGCGGTGGCCGCTCCCATCGGCCACGGCACGCATCCGCACACCCGAGGGACCGCAGCTGTTCTCGGGCTCGAACCACGCCGGGCTCAAGATGGCCTCTCCGTTGGCGATCGGCGCCAGCCACTGGTCGCGCTGGGCCTGTGAGCCCCCCTGGGCGAGCGCCCCGCCACAGAGGACAGCGCTCACGAAGTGCGGGACCGGAACGAGCGCCCTGCCCAATTCCTCGTAGAGGACCACACCCTCGAGAGCGCCCATGCCGGCGCCCCCGTGCTCCTCCGGCAGCGTCAGCCCGATCAGGTCGAGTTGACTCAGCTGCTTCCACAACTCGACCGAATAGCCGACGGGGTCGTCCTCGAGCTCGCGCACGACGCTCAACGGGCAATACGCCTCACAGACCGAGCGCACCGTGCGCCTGAGCATCTCCTGCTCGGAGGTGAACTCAAGATCCAGCACTGCATCTCCTCATGGCTTCCAATCTCCCCCCCTGCGCGTCCAGGGGTTGTCCGAATCGTCGACCTGCACCGCGACTCGCGCGTCGCAGCTCGTCTTCACCTCACCGTCGACCGAGAGGGTGATGTCGACGCCCACCCAGCCGCAGCCCGAGTCGTCGACACCCGCCTCATCCACCACGGCGTCGAAGGTCATCGTGTCGCCCGGAAAGACCGACCCCCTCATCCGAAAGCGCATCCTGCCGAGCCGCCCGTATGGTCCTGTCCAGTCGGTCACGAACCGCTCGAACCAGGAGGCCTGGTTGGGAGTGTTCAAGAAGATGTCCTTCGTCCCATTGCGGTTCACGGCAAAGTCCTTGTCGTGATGCATGGGCCGCCAGTCGCGGCTGGCAAGGGCGCCGAGCACCACTGTCGTGGCGGAGACGTCGTACGAAAGCCGTGGGAGGCGGTCGCCCTTCGCCACCTCGCCGAGCAGGACCGAAGACTCCGCCGGGCCGCTCTCTTCGCTCGCCACCGAGCCGGCCTCGCTCGGCACGGCGGTGTGCGGACCGTTCACGGCTTCTGGTTCGCGTAGGACCTCGGAAGCAGGCGGGACCGGAGGGGAGCTCGATCGCCGGTAACCGAACCCCGTGTAGCTCTCCACGCCGACGAGAACCCCCGATTGGTTCTCGTACTCGACATCGATCGCCCAGAACCGGCCCGTTCCGAGCTTCGTGGTCTTCTCCTCGCTCACCGACCTGAGGATCTGGCGCGTCCTGAGCACGTCACCGAGACGCACCGGTTCGTAGAAGACGATCGTGTTGTCGGTCATCACGGCTTCGGGAAGTCCGAGGCGCTCCTTCAGGTCGAAATGAACCTGCAGAGGGAGATGAGGCAGTTCACGCCCGGGTGCCCAGTGATGGGGCCGGAACCACACAGAAAGCATGGTCGGAGGCGCGATCGCACCACCGGTGATCGACTCGGCCACCGAGTCGTCCCAGAACAGAGGGTTTCCGTTCTCGACCGACGCGCATGTCGTCCATATGTACCCGCGTTCCACCGGGAATTCCGCGCTCTCCTCGTACTGCGGCACGCCTATGAGCTCCTGGACTCCCACGAAGGCGTCGGCAACCGAGGTCATGCCACGACCCCCCGCAACGTCAGCTCCTCCACACGCGATCGCTCGTAGCCGACGCCGACGAGAAGCTCTTCGGTGTCGGTGGACTCCTCGTCGGGCACCGTGACCGGCTCCGTCAGAGGTGGCATTCCTGCGAGCACGGGCCCGACCTGGCGGAAGCTCCCGTGCCGGTCGGACTTGGCCTCCACGAAGGATCCGCTGTGGGCGAACTGCTCGTCGGCTGCGAGCTCTGCGACACTCTGCACTGGCGCGACGCAGGTGTCCTCCCCGGCGAGCTCGAGGACCCACTGCGACATGTCCTTGGCGGCGAACGACGCCGAGAACGTCGTGCGGATCTCAACTTGCGAATCGTCGTCGTACTGGCGGGGGATCAACTGCTCGCAGCCGAGCGCCTTGCACAGATTGGCGAAGAACCTCGCTTCGATGGCGGCGACCGCCAACCATCTCCCGTCTCGCGCACGATAGGTGCCGTAACAGGCGTAGTGGCCGCTCAGCACGTCGTGCCCGGGAGCTGCGTCGCGTCCTGTGGCCAGGTACTCGTCCACCGCCAGCGACATGATCCAGAGCACCCCGTCGGTGACCGACACCTCGAGGTGCAGTCCGCGTCCGTTCGACGCGCGACCAAAGAGCGCTGTTGTGATCGCGAGCGCAGCCTGCATTCCGCCTGCTGCGGAGTCGGCGATCGTCGCCCCCGGCAGCGGAGGTCGGCCCTCCTCGCCCGGCTCGCTCATCGCCAGGAACCCACCGACGGCCAGATAGTCGAGGTCGTGCCCCGCCCAGTTCGAGCGCGGGCCGCTGCTGCCGTACCCGCTCGTCGAGCAGTAGACGATTCCCGGATTGCGCGAGCTGATCGTGGAGTAGCCGATCCCGAGCCGGTCTGCAGTGCCGGGGCGAAAGCTCTCCACGAGCACGTCAGTGCGCGAGGCCAGCGCCATGAACGCCTCGAGCCCCGCGGGATCGCGCAGGTCGATCAACGCTCGGCTGGTTCCGCGCTGTGCCGCGTAGGCATAGAAGGGTGGAACCGTGTAGGAGCCCTTTCCCGGCGGCGGCCCGATCTTCACGACTCGTGCGCCGTAATCGGCCAGAAGCCTCGTCGCCCGCGAAGCCGGCCCGACGCTCGAGAGGTCCAAGACCGTCACCCCTTCGAGAGGGCCTGTTCCGCCGGCCGGCATCAGAAGTTCTTGGGGAGGTCGAGCTTTCGGCGGGCGATGATGTTCTTCTGGATCTCCGAGGCCCCGCCGCCGATCGTGTCGATCACGGTGTAGCGGTACGTCGACTCGGGGCGCCCGGCCATCGGGGCGTCGGGCGTCTTCACGCGCAGCTGCGAACCGGGCCCCCCGATGTCCATCGAGGCGTCGGCGAGCCGCTTCGACAGCTCGGTCGCGTAGAGCTTGTACTGCGAGGCCTCGGCTGTCGGCGCCGCGCCCCCCTTGGCGGACTCGGCCACGAAGCGCAGGCCCAGGACCCTCGCCACCTCTGCCTGTGTCGCGAGCTGCGCCAAGCGGTGCCGCACGAGTGGGTCATCCCTCAGCGGTTTGCCGTCTCGCTCCACCGTCGACACGTACTCACATAGCACCTCGAGGCGCTGTGCGATCGGCGAGAAGGTGAACATCGTGAACCGCTCGAGGTCGAGGGCTTCGGAGATGTACTGGAATCCCCTGTTCAGCTCGCCCACCACGTAATCGTCGGAGACCCACACGTCGTCGAGGTAGACCTCGTTCGTACGTTCGTCACCCATGGTCCAGATGGGCTTGATCGTGATCCCGGGATGGTCGAGGGGAACGAGGAACAGCGTTATGCCGTGGTGCTTGGGTGCGTTCGGGTCGGTGCGTGCGCCGACCCAATACCACTCGGCGAAGTGAGCCGACGTGGTCCAGGTCTTCTGCCCGTTGAGCATCCATCCGTCGCCGTCTCGCACTGCCTTCAACTGCATCGAGGCCGCGTCCGAGCCCGCGTTCGGCTCGGAGTAGCCCACCGCGAATTCAACTTCGTTGCGAAGGATCTTCGGCAGGAACTCGCGCTTGAGCTTCTCACTGCCGTGTCGGATGAGGGTCTTGCCGATGATGCCGACGCCTTTTCCGATCTGGGGCCCGCCACGGCGGGCGAGCGCCTCGTTCAGCAGGTGCTCGTAGACCCCGTCGGAGTCCTTACCCCCATACTCGGTGGGCCAGGTGATGCCGAGCCAACCCTTTGCGCCGAGCGAAGCCATGAACTGCCTTCTCGGGGGGGTGTCGACGATCTGGGCCATGTTCTCCCTGGTCACGTCGAAGACCTCGGGATCGTCGTGCTCGTCGAGGAAGCGCTCCACCTCCTCGACGAACTGCTGCTGCTCCTCGGAGAACTCGAAGTCCATCCAGCTCCAATGCCGCCGTTTCTGACTGTCCGTCAGATCGTATCCTCCATCCTCCCAGGTGCCCGAAGGTGCTGGTCCAGCGCTTATGACTGGCTGGCAGGCCGGGTACGATCGGTCGCCATGCGAGGAGTGTTGAGCGCGGCTGGATACGTCCCCTACCGCAGGCTGCAGCGTTCGGCGATCGGGTCTTTCCTGGGCAGCGTCGCTGGCAAGGGCACCAGGTCGGTCGCCTCCCACGACGAGGACACCACGACGATGGGCGTCGAAGCCGCACGCCTCGCCCTCGGACCCGTACCGGCGTCGGCGCCGGATGCCGTCTGGTTCTCCACCACTAGCCCCGCGTACCTGGACAAGACCAACGCCACCACGATTCACGCCGCTCTGCGCCTTCCCCAGGAGGTGTCGGCTCTGGACTTCGGCGGTGCGCTTCGCTCGGGTGTGGGATCTCTGCAGGCTGCGCTCGCAGGAGCCGGGACCATCCTCGTGGTGACGTCAGATCAGCGCGACGGCCTTCCCGGTGGCGCAGACGAGTCCGCCGGGGGCGATGCAGCTGCGGCGCTGCTCGTGGGAGAAGACACGCCCGGAAGCCCCGTCATCGCGGAGCTGGTCGGCACCGCGTCGGCGACCGACGAGTTCACCGACCGCTGGCGAGCTCCTGGGGAGAAGCGGTCGAAGGTCTGGGAGGAGCGCTTCGGCGAGACGAGGTACGTGCCCCTCGCCCAAGACGCGTGGTCGAGAGCGCTGAAGTCCACCGGGCTGGATCTCGAGCACGTGAACCACGTCGCGGTGACGGGAATGCACGCTCGTGCGGCCCGAGCAGTCGCGGCAAGGCTCCTCGGCAGGGACAGGCAAGCCGTGGACGATCTCGCCGTGTCGGTCGGCAACGCCGGAAGCGCTCATCCCGGCCTCCTTCTCGCCTCGATGCTGGAACAGTCCCAGCCCGCCGACGTGATCGCCCTCGTGAACCTGGCCGACGGCGCAGACGTCCTGCTTCTGCGGACCACGTCGGCGATCGCCGGCTGGTCTCCGAAACGGCCCGTCGCCGAGCAGATACGGACGACGGCCGACGTGTCCTACGGGAAATTCCTCGCGTGGCGAGGCATGCTCACCCCCGAACCGCCTCGTCGGCCTGAGCCTTTAAGGGTGCAGTCCCCTCCCGCGTGGAGGTCCAAGGGTTGGAAGTTCGGTTTCGTCGGATCGCGTGATCGCTCGAGCGGCGCGCTTCATCTTCCCCCCGCCCGTGTCTCGATGGTCGGTGGAGCGGTCGACGAGATGGAACCCGTCGTAATGGCGGACACTCAGGGGACGATCGTCACCTTCACCGTCGACCGCATCGCCTACTCACCGAGCCCGCCGATCACGTTCGCCGTCGTCGACTTCGACGGAGGTGGGAGGTTCCCCGTCGAGCTCACCGACGTGGACGCCGACTCCGTCGTGGCGGGCGGGCGAGTGGAGATGACCTTCCGTCGTCTCTACAGCGCTGACGGCATCCACGACTACTTCTGGAAGGCTCGACCGGTGCGAGTTGCCGCTGAAGCCCCGACGAGCTGAACCGCCACCAAGAGCTGTTTCGAAGGAGGAAAGCCATGTCATCGCACGGAATTCGCGACAGGGTGGCGATCGTAGGTATGGGCTGCACGCCGTTCGGCGAGCGCTGGGACAAAGACGTGGACGACCTCATCATCGAGGCCTCCATGGACACCTTCGAATCAGCGGGGGTCACGAAGGACGAGATCGACGCCTACTGGCTGGGTACAGCCACCTCGGGGTCGAGTGGCATGGCACTCGCCAGGCCGCTTCAGATCCAGGGTAAGCCCGTGAGCCGCGTCGAGAATTTCTGCGCCACAGGCTCCGAGGCGCTTCGGGCCGCGTCGTATGCCGTGGCGTCGGGCGCTTACGACATCGCGATGGCGGTCGGAGCCGAGAAGATCAAAGACGGCGGGTATCAGGGCATCGCGGTTTCCAATCCAGCAGGCGACGGCACGGCGCGCACCCTCACCGCTGCTGCGATGTACTCGATGATCGTCCCCGCGTACTCGAAGAAGTACGGGATCGACGAGGACGAGCTCATGGACGTCCTCGCCATCATCGCCGCCAAGAACCACGCCAACGGCGCCAAGAACCCGCGCGCACAGTTCCGAAAAGAAGTGTCGAAGGAGACGATCCTCGGGTCCCCCCGAGTCGCCGGACGGCTCGGGGTCTTCGACTGCGCGGGAGTCGCAGACGGTGCAGCGGCCGCGATCGTGGTGCGGGCAGAGGACGCGTCGCGCTACACCGACAAGCCTCTCTACATCAAGGCGTTCGCGGTCGCGACAGGCACGGGATCAGGGCTGATCGACCCCGAATACGACTACACGCACTTCCCCGAGTGCGAGCAGGCTGCTTCGGACGCCTACGCGCAAGCGGGGATCACCGACCCCCGCCGACAACTCGCCATGGCCGAGGTGCACGACTGCTTCACTCCTACGGAGCTCGTCCTCATGGAGGATCTCGGTTTCGCCGAGCGAGGTACCGCTTGGAAGGAGGAGCTTGCAGGCACCTTCGAACTCCACGGCGAGCTGCCCGTCAACCCCGACGGAGGGCTCAAGAGCTTCGGACATCCCGTTGGCGCCTCGGGGCTGAGGATGTTCTTCGAGTGCTGGCTGCAGCTGCGGGGTGAGGCAGGGCCCGAGCGCCAGATCTCGACCGACCGCAAGCTCGCTCTCATGCACAACCTGGGCGGCTACCCGGGCGAGATGGTCTCGCTGGTCTCGATCGTCGGCTCCGAGCTCGGCTGAGCGGACGCTTCGGGTCAGGCGAAGCGCCGGCCTACCGGCGGATCCGCCGGCCCGAGAACTCCGGGGTCGAGATCGCGACCCAGTGCTCCTTGGCCCCGGCGGCCCACGGTTCGAGCGCCCGCGCAGACACGCGCTGGGACCAGGCGTCCCAGGCATCTGTGATCTCTCTCCCGATCCCTTGGACGACCACGCTCCAACCCGAACGCCCGTCGGCGTCGACGAAATCGATCTCGAACGCGACGCGCCCCAGAGTCGCAGCGTCGAGCTTGGTGCCGGGATCGGTTCGAAACGCCACCGTCCGGCCCTCGAGCACGTAGTTGACAGGGAATATGAGCGGCTGGCCGTCTCGCACAGCCGCGATGCGACCGACGGACCCCGCCGCAAGGAGCTCCAGGCACTCCGCCTCGGGGATCGCTTCCAGGTTCGCGTCTTCCGGCACAAGGTCCTCCGTGGTCTAAGAGGCCCGGCGAACGGACGATGCCGTCGGGATCCTCTAGGTGGCTTCCCCTTCTCTACCCGAATTATCGGGCTTCGGGGTCGAGACCGTCCCCTCCAGGGCGTCGGTCTGGACGTCTCGACCGGTCCGGTGTAGGAGTTGTCGGGCCCAGAAGGGCTCGCTGCAAGCTCACGGAGGCCCGAGCCCTTGAGTTTCCTCGACGAACGTTGTGCGTTACAGGGAAAGGTGGCGGTCGTCGCCGGAGGGGGTGCAGGTCTCGGACGCGCGGCCGTGCTGGACCTGGCGCGAGGGGGAACGGCCGTCGCTCTGTGCGACATCGATCCAGAGGCGCTCGGCCGCACTTCCGCCGACGCGCGTGCGCTCGGTGCCGAAACCCTCGAACAATCCATCGACGTGCGCGACGGTGAAGCCCTGGCCGGGTTCTTCGACGCGGTGCAACAGCACTACCGCAGGCTCGACGTCCTCGTGAACGTGGTCGGGGGAACCTTTCGGGCACCCTTCGTCGATGTGACCTCCAAAGGCCGCGACACCCTGGTCCGGACGAACTTCTCCTGGGTGGCCGACTCGATCGCGCACGGTGCCCGAATGATGAGTGCCTCGAGTCGAGGAGGCAGCATCATCACGATCACGTCGATAGAGGCACACCGCGCGGCTCCCGGCTTCGCTGTCTACGCGGCGATGAAGGCCGCCGTGAGCCACCTGACGCGCACCTTGGCGGTGGAGCTCGGGCCACAGGGGATCCGCGTCAACTGCATAGCCCCGGACTTCGTTCCGACCGCCGGGATGTCAGAGGTCGTGTCTCAGGCCGGCTCGGCCGGCGTGCGCGCAGCTCGAGACCAGGCGGCAGACGCCGCCGAAGGCGGAGGGATCCACCGCGATCCCGGGGACGCACTGACCATCCCACTCGGGCGGAAGGGGCGCCTGGAGGACATCGGTAACTGCGTCTTGTTCCTGGCATCGGATCTGTCCTCGTACATCACGGGCACGACCCTTCATCCCGACGGTGGCGCCCTGGCCGGCTCGGGCTGGATGCACTGGCCGGACGAGGGCTTCACCGCGCGTCCGCCGATGTGGGTGCTCGAGCGCCTCGAGGGCGCCCGTTGAACGATCGCGAGCAGGGCCTGCCCGAACCACCGGAGGACGGAACGAGCGCGTTGCGGTCCGACACCTTTGCCGGAGTGCCGGTCCTCGTCACCGGCGGAGGCACGGGCATCGGAAAAGCGATAGCCGTCGAGTTCGGCCACCTCGGAGCTGCGCTGGTCATTGCGAGCCGCGATCGCGAACACCTCTCATCGGGCCGGGAGGCTGTGGAGGCAACCGGGGCGAAGGTGCTGACGACGACTTGTGACATCCGTGATGCGGAGCAGATATCGGCGATGTTCGACCTGGCGGAAACCGACATCGGGCTGCCGGGCGTGCTCGTGAACAACGCAGCCGCCAACTTCCCGGTTCCGGCCGAGGACCTCTCACCGAACGGTTGGAGGACGGTGGTGGACATCACCTTGAACGGGACCTTTCTCTGCTCCAGGGAATTCGCACGCCGCCACATCGCACACGGGGCGCCGGGGTCGATCATCAACCTCTGCGCCTCGTATGCGTGGACCGGCGGACCCGGATTCGCCCACTCGGCTGCGGCCAAGGCGGGGGTCAAGAACCTCGTCGAGACCCTCGCCGTCGAATGGGCCCCTTACGGCATACAGGTGAACGGCCTGGCGCCCGGCCTCTTCCCGCACGCGGACATGACCACCGACATAAAGGGGAACCTCGGCGAACCGGCGGACCTCGAGGACAGGCAGCCCGCCCTGCGGACAGGCCGGCTGCGCGAGCTCGGCTGGGCGGCGACCTTCCTCGCCTCTCCCTATGCGCGCTTCATAACGGGCCACACGCTCGTCGTGGACGGTGCCAACCACTTGAGGAGGACCCTGACCATGCCCCCCGTCTCCACGGTGAGGGAACAGATGGGGATGAGCCAATGAGCGAGGAGCGCTTCGTACGCGTCGACTTCGATGGACCGGTTGCGATAGTGACCCTCGACCGCCCCGAGACGTTGAACGCCATGGGTGACACCATGGACAATCAATTCTTCGACGCGCTGGAGGAGATCTTCGGGTCCGGGCGCGCGCGTGCGGTGCTCTGGCGCGCCGAAGGCCGGGCGTTCTCCGCGGGGAGAGACCTGAACGACCTGGGCGTCCGACCAGAGGGCACCACCGACTACCAGTACATATCAGCCGGACACGCGAGGACCCACGAGCTTCTGGTCAACTCTCCGCTACCGATCGTGGTAGCGATACAGGGCTGGTGCATCGGCGGGTCGTTCGAGCGCACCCTTCTTTGTGATGTCCGAATCGCAGCAGACGATGCCAGGTTCCGCCTTCCCGAGCTCTCGCACGGGTTGATACCCGACTCAGGTGGCACTGCGAGGATCTTCCAGATGTGCGGGCACGGCGTGGCGAGCGACCTGGTGCTCACCGCACGCGTCATGGAGGCCGACGAGGCACTGCGCCACGGGATCGTGAGCCGTGTCGTGCCACGCGACGAATTGGACGAGGTTGCGATGTCGGTGGTCGGTGCCGTCGCGGCGCAGCCGCCGCTCGCGGTCAAGGTGCACAGACAGGTTCTCGGATCCCTGGCCACCTCCGAGGTGTCGGCATCGCTCAGGGAAGAGCTGCTGGCGCAAATGCTCGTCTACCAGTCGGCCGACTTCGCCGAGCTGAAGGCGGCGCGCTCAGAGGGCCGCGATCCCAAGTACCGGGCGACGTGACCATCCGGGAACCGTGATGACCGATGCCGAAGGCGCCCTCTTCGTCGACGAAGGGGACAGGTGGATGCCGACCGACTACGCACGCGGGCCTTGGGACCCGGACGCGCTGCACGGGGGCCCGGTCGCCGCGCTCGTGGCGCGAGCAGCCGAGCAGTGCGAACCCGCGGACCACATGCACGTCACGCGTCTCACCTTGGAGCTTCTGCGGCCAGTGCCGCTAAAACCCCTCGAGGTGACTTCGACCCTCGCCAGGCCCGGGCGCAAGGTGCAGGTCGTGGACGTCCGAGTATCCGCAGATGGAACCGACCTCGCCTGGGGACGCGCCCTACGGATCCGCCGCCTGCCACAAGACTCCGATGCTCGCGCAGCCGACTCGCTCCTCGAAGCGGCGTCCGCCCGACGGCGTGCGACCCCCCCGCCGGGCCCCGAGCAAGGCTCGGTCACCAAAGCCGTCGTTCAGGGCTACTCCGGTTTCCACAACACGGGAGCAGAGCTTCGCTTCGTTAGAGGAAAGTTCGGGGCGAGGGGACCTTCCACGGTGTGGGTCCGTCTCGCCGTGCCCGTGATCGAAGGTGAGGAGCCTTCGCCTCTCCAGCGCGTGGCGGCAGCCGCCGACTTCGGCAACGGGGTGAGCTCGGTCCTCGACTACCAGAGCTGGACCTTCATCAACCCCGACCTGACGGTCTTTTTGAACACGCCGCCATCGGGCGAATGGATCTGCCTCGACGCTTCCACGCGCCTCGGGACTCCGGGGATCGGACTCTCGGAGTGCGCCCTCTGGGACGTGGACGGCCCTATAGGGCGCTCGGTTCAGAGCCTGCTCGTCGAAGCCCGCTGAGGATCAGGACAGGAATTCCCGAACTTTGCTCAGCAGCTCCGCTGAGCTGAACGGCTTCTCCACGATGCTGATACCGGGATCGAGGACACCGCGCGTCGCGATGGCATCCGCGTTGTACCCCGACATGTAGAGAACAGGAAGGCCCGGACGCACCTGCTCGATCTCCCGGACCAGATCACGACCGGACATGCCTCCCGGCATCACGACATCGGTCAGGAGCAGATCGATCCGAAGCCCGTCGAGCCTTGCGAGGGCCTCCGTACCGTTGTTCGCTTCGATGACGCCGAAGCCGGCACGCTCGAGTATCCGCCTGCAGGCGTTGCGCACTGCATCCTCGTCCTCTACCACCATGATCGTCCCGCGCATATCCGCCAGGGCCTCGGGTTGAAGCTCCTCTGGCGCCGCGGAGGTCCCCGCCTCCGCATCGGTGGCGGGGAGGTAGATCTTGAAGGTGGTCCCCACGTTCAACTCGCTGTACACGGTCACGTACCCTCGGTAGCGCCTGACGATGCCGTAGACGGTGGACAATCCCAGCCCCGTGCCCGAACTCGGATCCTTGGTGGTGAAGTACGGCTCGAAGACCCTGCTCGCCGTCTCGGGGGTCATTCCGCATCCGGTGTCGGTCACCGAGATCCGTACGTAGCTGCCGGGCTCGAGCGAAGGATGCGCGCTCGCAGCGTTCTCGTCGAGGATCTGCTGCGAGGTCTCGATCGTGATCGTGCCGTCCCCGTCGATCGCTTGGCGAGCGTTGACGACGAGGTTCATCAGCACCTGTTGCAGCTCGCCCGGGTCGCAAAGAACACTCGGAAGGTGCGGCAACAAGACGGACTCGAGGCGCACGTCCTCTCCCACTGTCCTCCTGAGCAAGTTCACGACACCCGAGATCGCCTCGTTGACGTCCAGCACCGAGGGCTCGACCAAGTCGCGCCTGGAGAAGACGAGCAGCTGCCTCGTGAGCTCGGCAGCCCTCCTCGCGGCCTTGCGCACCTCACCGAGATCCTCGTGTACCGGGTGCCCTTCGGGTAGCTCCTCCTCCATGAACTCGCCATGGCTGAGGATGACCATCAGCAGGTTGTTGAAGTCGTGCGCCACTCCGCCGGCAAGCTGACCGATCGCCTCGAGGCGCTGGGACTGGCGCAGCTCGTCCTCCAAGCGAACGCGGATCTGCTCGGCCTCGACCTGCTCGGCCATGGCGTGGTCGAGCGCGATGTTCTTCTTCTCGAGGTCGCTCGCCATCGCCAATGCCACGTCGCGGCGCCGGGCGGTCGATTCGAAGACGAATGCGACGAGGAGTCCGAGAACCACCGCCACGATCGCGAGTATCCAGGGAAGCAGGTCCGAAAGCACCCCGAGCACCGACCCCCGCGAGGTGGCCACGAAGAGCAGGGCTTCGTCACCGGGCTTGGAAGGCTCGTCGGACCCGAAGGTGTTGGGGTCGACGAGGGTCTTCACGAGCTCACCCTTCAACGGCAAGTCCTTGGTGCTCGAGAAGAGAACCTCTGAGGAGGTGGTCGGGCCGGCGTAGAGGGCGTACTCGAGGCCGGGATATGCGTTGGTGTCCGTGAGGCCCGTGGGCAGGGGGACTTCCGAGTAGACGACGTATCCAGCCGGCACCGAGGGCGGACCGATCGCGACCGCCAGCCGGCGTTGTGCGCCCGACCCGAAGAAACCGAGCAGTCGGTACCCACCCTTGGCGACGACCATCGCCAGCGCTTCGCTCTTCGACGGTCCCAGATCCGTCACTGGGGCGCTGGGTTGGCCTCGCACAACGGTGACCGACAACCCAGAGGGTGTCTGGTGAAGGACGGCGATCGTCTCGAAGATGTCGAGCCCAGATACGACCTTCGTCAACTGCTGGAGCGCTGCCGGGTTCGCGTTCGTGGCCGCCGCCACGGCTCCGACCGACGAGATCGTCGATTCGAGCTGGGCCATGAGAGACGTCACCGAGCTCTGCGCGTCACCGGCTTGGAGTGTCAATAGCCGGTGACTGTCGCGCTGGTTCAGCTGTCGGCTGAGGACGAACATACCTGCCCCGACCGCCACGGCCACCAGCACGATCGCCATCGAGAAGCGGCTGAACCGGAACTTGCGCTTCATCCCAGCCAACTCCGGGCGGCCGGACGCCTGGCGAGCAGATCGGCCGGTGAAATCGAGCCTGGGAACCCGAGGTGGAAACCCTGGCCGTAGTCGACGCCGAGCTCGCACACGCACTGGAGCTGCGAGGCTGACTCGATTCCCTCCGCCACCACCTTGCTCCCGATGTCGCGTGCGAACGCAGTCATCCTCGCCGCGAGCGCGAGCTTGGAGGGATCGGTGTCGATCTCCGAGATGAGACTGATGTCGAGCTTGATGAACTCGGGCTTGAGGCGAAGAACGTGGCGAAGGCTCGCATACCCTGCGCCCGCGTCGTCGACGGCGACACGCACTCCCCTTCGACGAATGCGTTCGAGCGATACGGACAGGGCGTCGTAGTCGTCCACCACAGCGTGCTCGGTCAGCTCGACCACGAGCGTCTCCGTGGCGTCTGCTTCCGTGAGGCAGTCGGAGAAGCGCGAGGTGACGGCCGCCTCCGGCGATGCGTTGACTGCCACGAAGATGTCCGGAGGGCGCTGCCGCGCCGACTCCAGCGCGAGGGAGACCGCAAGGAGCTCGAGGTCCAACCCGAGGCCGAGGCTCCACGCCTCTGCGAACCACCGGTCGGGTGTGCCGAGGCCATCGTCACTGTCCGCGCTGAAACGGGCCAAGGCTTCCACGCCGGCCACCGTCGCAGTGCGCAGATCGAAGATCGGCTGGAAGACCATCTCGATGGCCTGGTCCTCGAGAACCTTCTCGATCCGGGCCAACCTGGAGCGCTGCGACGTTTCCTGCTCGTTCCGACGCGCAAGGTGGCCGCTCAGCTCTCCAATCACTTCAGCGGCGACCTCGTTGGAGATGACACCCTCGCCGCGGCTCGCCGACACGATTGCCTGGACGACGTCGATGTTCGCCCCCTTAACCAGGTAGCCGACGGCGCCGCTTGCAAGCATCTCGAGCACGGCTTCTCGGTCCGCGAGCCCCGACAGAGCGAGGACCTTCGTGCCGGGCGAGCATTCGAGCAGCTCGCGCGCAGCACGCACACCCCCGCCCTTGGGCATCCGAACGTCGACGAGAGCGACGTCGGGAAGGACGCTTCGAGCGAGCTCCACCGCTTCCTCGGCGTCGGCCGCCAGACCGACGATCTCCAACGAGGCCTTCGAGGACACAAGACGTGCGATCGCCCGGCGGACCCCCTCGTCGTCGTCTGCGATGAGGACGCGCACCGGCACCGCCCCCTGTTCCGGGGTGGCCCCGACGGACGTCCTGGGGGAAGACCCAGCCGCCCGACTTGCATCTTCGTTAACGGGTTGTCCCGTCATGGCTGCTCCTCAGCAGCCCCCCGGTAACAAGAACCGTAACAACGAACTCCCAACGAAGACGAGGGGAGAAAGTCCCTGCGTTCTTAGGTCACCTTGCCCAGGAAGTCGAGGAGCACTTCGAACCAGGCTTCGGGCGCCTCGAGCTGGGGCGAGTGCCCCGCGCCACCGATCACCGCGAGTCTCGCTCGGGGGATCTCAGCCGCCATGAGGCGTGACGGGTCGAGGAAGGGTCGGTCCTGCTCGCCGACGACGACCAGGGTCGGGACGGAGAGCTGTCTCAGCTCGGGAAGGCGGTCGCGACTCGAGAACATCTGCTCGCTCATCGACATCCACATCTGCGGCGAGGCCGCGAGGTTCTGGGAGTCGAGCATCTCCCGGTAGCCCGGACGCTCTGACAGAAGCCGCTGGTGTGCCTCGGTGGCGAGCGGGTCTTCCATCTCGCTCATCGCCTTCACCAGGTCCGCCATGCCTCCGGTGGAGACGACCTCGCGGGCCGCGGCGGCAAGCTCGGGGTCTATTGGCACATTGCGGTGAGAGGTGTCCGCCAGTACGAGCGCCGCCAGTCGCTCGGGCCGCGCGAGGGCAACGAATTGAGCGGCCATACCGCCCATCGAGTGGCCCAGCAGGACGAAGCGGTCCCAGCCCAGAGCGTCCGCCAACGCCAGGGCGTCGTCCCTGTAGAGATCGAAGCTGTACTCGAGATCGCCAGCGGGTTCACCGGTCTCGCCGTGGCCGCGCTGGTCGGGGACGACGACGTGCCAGCCGCGCTCGGCGAGCGGCCCCATTGTCTCGGCGAAGTTCTCCTTCGCGCCGCAGAAACCGTGGAGGACCAGTAGCGGCCTCCCTCCGGATCCCGCTTCGAGCACCACGAGGCCGAGGTCCCCGGCCTCGATCCGCCGTGTCTCCGCAGAAGGCACGGACATCTTCCTAACCGCTCCTGGACCTCTCGCGTTTCATCCTTTTCACTTTCTGCGCGGACCTTGTTGGGACGAAAGTCCATTTTGGGTGCCCTCATTAACGCTGACAGTGAGAAGCTCCAAGAAATCTTTCGAAGGGTTTCACCCTGCGTGACGAACGAATTGTTCCGGCTCAAGCGACTCACGGGGGCTGCCGAGTGAATGACAACAGATCCACAACCCCCCGATCATTGAAGGAAAATCCCATGACGATTCTGAGCCGTGTTAGGCGGAACAAGAGAGGGCTGGTCGCCTCGCTGGCGGCTGTGGCGGCCCTCGGAACGACAGCTGCGTTCACCCTCGGCGGGTTCAGCGCCAGCGTGGCCAACTCAGGGAGCAACTTCTCGTCGGCCACGATCCAGCTCGAGGAAGGCAACGGGACGACAACCTGCTACTCGACCGGTACGGGCTCGGGTGGCTCCGTCACCGCTGCCAACCAGAACACGACCTGTGCCGTCAACGTGCTGACCGGGACGCTCGACCAGGTGCCCGGTGCGGCGGCCCTCACCTCGACCATCACCCTCACCAACGTGGGGAACAAGGCCGCATCGATTTCGACCCTCGCAGTCGGGTCCTGCACCGCTGGGGCGGCATCGGACAACGCGGGCTACACGGGATCTGACACATCCGGGTTCTGCGGAAAGGTCGACGTCACCATCGCCAACTCCACCACAGGCGCGACCGACAAGTGTGTCTACCCGACCCAGTCAGCTGTCTGCCCGGCGCTTGCAACCACGTACAACCTGGGGTCCCTCGCCGGTCAGACGTTCAACACCGTCCCGATGTCCGCCCTCGCTGCCGGAGCTTCGGCAACGTACGTGGTGAGCGTCCAGCTCGACGCCTCCGCAACCAACGCCGACCAGGGCCTCACCGCCACACTGCCCTTCACCTGGACGATCAGCCAGTAAGCCACCTGGGAGCGGCGGCCCCGAAGCAAACCCTCACCGCTTCGGGGCCGCTACACCCGGGAGGGCTTCGGAAGGCACTCCATGCGACCTCTTAGGTTCGTATCTCGACGCGGGGTTCACAAAGGCCTCGGCTCTCTAGGGGTGCTAAGCGTCGCGATGGTCATTCTGGCGACCGCCGCCGCGGCTACGGGGTTCAACGCGAGCCTCAAGGCCGGCAGTACCAACTTCTCCTCCGCAACTCTTCAGCTAAAGAGTACGACGGGCTCCAACAGCTGCTACTCAACAGGAAGCGGCTCGGGTGGGACCGTGAGCTCCAACTCGGGGACGTGCACGAGCGGTTCCCCAGTGCCCTCGGGTGCGCTGTCCAGCGCGTCGAGCTCGAGTGCGACCACCACGTTGACCTCGGTAGGCAAGACGAACGCGTCGGCAGCGACCGTGTCCTCTGCATCGTGCGGAGTAGCCCAGGTCGCCGACTCGACAACGAGCACCCAGTGGAGCGGGACTGGACCCGATACAGCACTGCCACTGGGCGGGGTCACCTACCAGGCGTCCGGGCCGCTTGGTTCCCAGGCAATAACGACGGACGGCTCGACTGGGTGGGCCGAGACCACGGTGCAATACACGGACCCCGAGAGCTTCACGATATTGGCTTGGTTCAAGACCTCCTCGGCCACCGGAAGCATCGTGGGTTTCGAGAACAACCAGACCGCCCCGACCTCGGCGGGCAATTACGACCGGATGCTCTGGATCGATCCGAGCGGCCACCTGGTGTGGGCCGTGTACAACGGCGCGAACGACATGTTGACGAGCACCTCCACCTACAACAACGGGGCGTGGCACTTCGTGGCCGCATCGGTCGGCAGCTCCGGACAGAAGCTCTACGTCGACGGGGCCCTCGCCGGATCCTCGAGCAACACGAGCGCTCAGACCGGCTACAGCGGATGGTGGAGCATCGGCCTCACGGGCGTTCTCAACGGGGGATGGACCGACACACCTAGCAGCGCCTATTTCAACGGCTCCATCGCGCAGCTCGCCGTCATCCCGTCACAACTCACGTCGACGCAGGTGTCGAACCTGTACGCAGACAACACGCTGTCCACATATACCGCCGCGGTAAACGCTCTCAGCGCAGCCAACTACTGGGCGCTGAATGACAGTGGCTTGGTCCAGTATCTGGGTTCGATCCCCGGAGGCACGGCATCGACGACCCTCGTCGACTCCTCGGGCAACGGCAACACGGGCACGGCGGAGGGCGGGGTGACCCTTGGGGCGGCCGGTCCCACGACGCTATGCGGCAACGCCATCTCCCTCGACGGCTCGACAGGATGGGTTCAGACGACGAACTCATACTCCGACCCAGAGGGGTACTCCGCGGTCGCCTGGTTCAAGACGTCCACGACCACGGGCGGCGGGATCATGGGCTTCACCAATGTGCAAGGGAACGGCAGCTATGCAAACAGGGACCGTCAGATCTGGATCGACAACTCGGGCCATCTCGTGTTCGGCGTGTACAACCCCTCCTACGAGGAGGTCAATTCCACCCAGACCACTTCCAAGACCTACAACGACAGTTCCTGGCACATGGTGGTGGCAGAGATCGGTTCCTCGGGAATGCAGCTGTGGGCGGACGGCACCGAGGTCGCTTCCAACGGCTCTGTCACCTCGGCGCAGAGCTATACGGGCTACTGGCATCTTGGCTGGGTCTCGGTATCGGGATCCTGGCCCGACGCACCGACAAACGAATACTTCTCGGGCTCTCTGAGCGAGATGGCCATCATTCCCACACAGCTCACCGGTGGCTCGTCCGGGACACAGATCTATGCGCTGTACCACGAGACGAGCGCGTCTGCCTTCGCTTCGTACGTTCAGGGGCTTTCCCCGACCTCTGACTGGCCGCTTCAGGACGCAGCCACCTCGCCGGTCTGCGGAACGACAGAGATCACGGTCCAGACGACTGTGGGCTCCACTAACACCTGCATCTACCCCGCAGCATCCGGAGCCTGCGCGGCTCCTAGCTCCGCCTATCTCGTCACTGGCCTCGTCACACGCCCGATCACAGCGCCGTCTGGTACCGCCGTAACCGTCAAGATCACGATGGAGCTGAGCGCGGCCTCTCCAGCCGGAACTCTGGGGCTCCATGAGCTCGCCGACTTGAGCTTCGGCACGACGAAATCCTCGACACAGTGGTCGGCACAGATCTCCTACCCATCCGCGTGGTCGCAGCTGTGAGCCGCGGCGCACACTCGAAGGGCAACCGCCGTCCGCGCGAGGCGCGTTCGGTCCTGCCGCTCGCCGCCCTCTCGGTGGTTGTCCTGTCGGTGGTCGTCATCGGGGGGTGGAACCTCTCGGGTGGGAAGTTGCTCGTCATGGAGACCCCTTCGATGTGCCCTTCGGTGTGCGTCGGGGCGCTCGTAGCCGACCGACCGCTGCAAGGCCCGCTGCACGTCGGCGAGCTCATAACTTTCCACCCACCGAACGCCTACAACGAGACCTACACACACGAGATCTCGAAGATCTTCCCGAACGGGATGATCCAGACACGCGGCGTCGGCAACCCTGAGCACGATCCATGGCTGATCACGAGGTCGGACATAGTGGGTGAAGGCGTGTTCAGCGTCTGGGGGCTCGGTTGGCTCTACAAGGCCCTTCCGCTGATCGCGGTCGGGGTCATGGCCTGGGTGCTGGTGCGCCCGCTGATCTCACGCCGATCGAAGCGCGCATGGGACCGGGGCTGGGCAACCGTCCTCGCGATACTGCCGGTCTGGATGCTTCACCCGCTCGTGCGGGCGACCTCTGTTTCCACGGCCCTCGATCCCTCGCATCCCGGCTGGGCACGTCAGGACGTCGTGAACACCGGGATCCTCCCGGTCTCGTTCCGCGCGGCAGGCGGCCAGATCGTCGAGCACGTGAGATCCGGGGGCTTAGCGCACGTCGTGGGCCCGCCGTCTGCGGGCGGCTCCCTGATGCTGCGCGAAACGGTGTCGCTCTACTCGTGGGGTTGGGTCATCCTCGTGCTCGTCGTCCTCTCGCCGCTCGCCGGATACCTGTGGCATGCATGGAGGGACACCGAAGCGAGGCCGGGAACAGGCGAACCCGCTGCCGAAGGCCGCGAGGCAGCGGCGCAGAGCGCCGAGGCGAATGCCGTGCAGGGGACGGGAATTCCCCGGTTGGCGGTGCCCTGAGCCTCCTTCGGTAGGGTTTGGCCATGGCCATCACCGAGCACAAGCCCCTCACCGAAGATACGAGCACCGGCGAGGACCACCACATCCTCACGCTCGTCGAGGAGCTTCTCTCGGAGCACGACCCGAAGAGCACCCCGCCTCACGAGTTCCTCGGGGCCCGATTCGACGCAGGGCTTGCCTGGGTGTGGTTCCCAAAGGGTTGCGGCGGGCTCGGGCTCACCCCTCAGCTGCAGAGTGTCGTCGAGCAGAGGCTTCGGCGTGCCGGCGCGCCCACCGCAGCGGAGAGAAACGTGATCGGGTACGGGATGGGAGCCCCCACCGTGCTGACGCACGGGACCGACGAGCAGAAGGCGCGCCTGCTGCGGCCGTTGTTCACCGGCGAGGAGGTCTGGTGCCAGCTCTTCAGCGAGCCCGGGGCCGGGTCCGACGTGGCGGGGCTCGCGACCTCGGCCGTGAAGGACGGTGACGAGTGGATCGTGAACGGCCAGAAGGTGTGGACCACGCTCGCGCACATGGCGCGCTGGGGCATGCTCCTCGCCCGCACCGACCCCAACGTTCCGAAGCATCAGGGAATGACCTACTTCGTGGTGGACATGCACGCGCCGGGGGTCGAGGTGAGGCCTCTCCGGCAGATCACCGGTCACGCCGAGTTCAACGAGGTCTTCTTCACCGACGTTCGCATACCGGACTCGATGCGGATCGATGCAGTAGGAGCCGGTTGGAGGGTGGCGACGACGACCCTCATGAACGAGCGCGTCGCGCTCGGCGGAGGTGTCCCCGCACGCGAGTCGGGACCGATCCACCAGGCACTCAAGATCTGGGGATCCAAGCCGCACAAGACCGCTGTCGAACGCGATCGCGTGATGCGACTCTGGGTCGACGCAGAGGTTGGGCGTTTCACGAACCTGCGGGCCCGCGCGATGCGACGTGCCGGCACGCCCGGACCCGAGGGGTCGGTAGCGAAGCTCTTCGGCGCGGAGCTGAACAAGCGCATATACGACCTCTGCGTCGATCTGTTGGGGGCCGAGGGGACGTTGTACCCGAGCGGCTACGAGATGACCCGTCCCGAGATGGCGAGCCTCTTCGGCGGCGGGGACGCCCGCGTCGCGTTCTTGCGCTCGCGGGCGAATTCGATAGAGGGAGGCACCTCCGAGATCATGCGCAACATCCTCGGCGAGCGAGTGCTGGGGCTCCCCGGGGAGCCCCGAGGCGACAAGGACGTCCCGTGGGCTCAAGTTCCGCGCAGCTGACCGAACTCGAATTTCCCGACGAGGACGTCACCAGCAAGGACGTCCGCCAAAGGCGATTCCTCGTTCGGCGCGAGGGTCGTGAGATACCCGGGCTGCTCTGGACTCCCGCGGGTGCAGCCGGCACCCGACCTCTGGTTCTCATCGGTCACGGAGCGGGTGGCAGCAAGCGGGAACAGCACATCGTGGGGCTCGCGCGCCGGCTGGTGCGCCACCACTCCTTCGCGGCTGCCGCCATCGACGGTCCGGTGCACGGGGACCGGCGCTCGGACGGGGCCGTGGACCCGGCGCTCATTCTCGCCGAGTTCGCCCAGCTGTGGGCTCGGGACCCCGCAATGGTCGACGAGATGGTGGCCGACTGGAAGTCGACCCTCGACGCCTTGAGCCAGCTGGAGGAAATCGGGTCGGGACCGGTCGGTTGGTGGGGGCTGTCTATGGGGACGATCCTCGGGGTCCCGATCGTGGCCGCCGAGCGACGGATCGAGGTCGCGGTGCTGGGCCTCATGGGAACCGGAGGTCCCACCGACGAGTTCCGGAAGAGGATCGTGCAAGACGCGCGTCGCGTCAGCTGCCCGGTGCTCTTCCTGTTGCAGTGGGACGACGAGATCATGCGGCGATCAGACGTGCTCGACCTGTTCGGTGAGATCGCGAGCACCGACAAGAGGCTGCACGCCCACCCTGGCATGCACGTCGAGGTGCCCCCGGAGGAGCTCGAAGCCTCCGAGCGGTTCTTCTGCGACCACCTGCGGCGCTAGCCGCCCGCGCCGGCTCCGGTCATCGGCCGGTCATCGCCGCGGCCGCACGCGCCGCGAGCGCGACCAGTGTGAGAGTGGGCCCGTAGCCGGCGGAGGTGACGAAGACCGAGGAGTCGGCGACGACGAGGTTGTCGAAGCCGTGGACCCGCCCGTGCGGGTCGACGACCGAGGTGCGGGGATCGGTCCCCATGCGCGTGGTGCCCATCACGTGCCGGCTCTGCGGGATGGCGGACCCGTAGCCCTCCGAACGCTCGAAGCCGTCGATGGCGGGGCCCACGTGCGGCGAGGTCACTAGGCGCGTCCAGGTGGCCCCCATCTCCTCGAGCACGCGCACGAGCTTCGGGCCGTGGTGAGCCGAGGCCACGAGCTCGTGGCGATGCGGGCTGTAGGTCACGCGCGCGACGGGGAACCCCCTCACGTCTCGGACGCGCGGGTCGAGGTCCACCCGGTTCGTCGGTTGTGGCAGGTCCTCCCCTTGCATGGTGAAAGCCCACATGTGGTCCCGAATCGGCGAGGACCGCATGAGCTTCTGGTGCGTCTCCCCCCACGGGTAGCTCTTCGCCTCCATGATCGGAAGGCTCGGCCCGCCGTGCTCGACCATGCCTCCTCGGA
>Ga0116215_1000221_pt1 | contig 46770 bp, 46 predicted proteins | sample Sb_taG_7_FD_89698 | JGI IMG/M metagenome (GOLD analysis project Ga0116215, IMG submission 89698) | Peat soil microbial communities from Weissenstadt, Germany - Sb_50d_2_FS metaG | ecosystem: Environmental > Terrestrial > Soil > Wetlands > Peat | place: Germany: Weissenstadt | collected 2010-09-21
ATGAGATCCATCTTGGCCTCGGGGGTCGCCTCGGCCAGATAGTCGTCGACGCCTGCTTCCTGGGCTATGGCAGCCGCGGTAAGCGGGTTGTCGCCAGTGATCATCACCGTGCGGATGCCCATCTGCCGCATCTCGTCGAACTTCTCGCGGATGCCCTGCTTCACCACGTCCTTCAACTCGATGACCCCGAGCACGCGCTGGCCGTCTGCGACCACGAGCGGGGTTGCCCCGCTCCTCGAGACGCGCTCCACGATGGGGTCGAGGTCATCCGGCGCAGCGCCACCCTGCTCGGCTACCCAGCGCTTGATGGATTCGGCCGCCCCCTTTCGTATGGAGCGTCCACCCAGGTCGAGGCCCGACATGCGCGTGGTTGCAGAGAACGGGATGAAGGTGTGCCCTTCGCCCATGTCGCGCTCGCGGATCGCGAAGCGCTCCTTCGCCAGCACCACGATGGAACGACCCTCAGGTGTCTCGTCGGCCAGGGAGGCGAGCTGTGCGGCTTCGGCCACTTCCTCCTCGCTGGACCCGCCAACCGGGACGAAGTCAGAAGCCATCCGGTTTCCGAGCGTGATGGTGCCGGTCTTGTCGAGGAGCAACGTCTGCACGTCGCCGGCAGCCTCCACGGCTCGGCCGCTCATGGCGAGCACGTTTCGCTGGACGAGGCGGTCCATTCCGGCGATGCCTATCGCGGAGAGCAGGGCTCCGATCGTCGTGGGGATCAGGCACACGAGGAGCGACACCAAGATGACCACCGACACCGTCGCCCCCGAGTAGTGCGCGAAGGTTTGGAGGGTTACGACCACCGGAATGAAGACGATCGTGAGCACTGCAAGGAGGATCGTGAGGGCGATCTCGTTCGGGGTCCTCTGCCGGTTGGCCCCCTCGACGAGCGTGATCATTCGGTCCAGGAAGGTGTGACCGCGCTCGGAGGTGATGCGAACGACGATGCGGTCGGAGAGAACTTTCGTCCCCCCCGTGACCGCCGAGCGGTCGCCGCCCGACTCTCGGATGACAGGGGCGGACTCTCCGGTGATTGCAGACTCGTCGACAGAGGCGATCCCTTTGGTGATCTCACCGTCAGATGGGATCAGATCGTTCGCCTGGCAGACGACGAGGTCTCCCTTCACCAGCGCTGACGCCGCCACCCGCTCCTCTGTCCCGTCGGGCAGAAGTCGTCGCGCCTCCGTCTCGGCGCGCATCCGCCTCAGGGTGTCGGCCTGTGCCTTTCCTCGCCCCTCGGCCATGGCTTCTGCGAAGTTGGCGAACATCACCGTGAGGAAGAGCCAGATCGTGATGCTCCACGTGAAGATGCCCGGGTGGGCGATCGCCTCGATGAACGTGACGATCGTCCCGACGAGGACTACGAACATCACCGGGTTCTTGATCTGGACCGTGGGAAGGAGCTTCTTGAACGCGTCGATCGAAGCCCTGGCGAGGATCTGGCGGTCGAAAAGGCTGCGCGCCTGCGCGACACCTCGTGCCAGCGTCGGACCAGTCCCGGGAGCCGGTGCGGTCATGGTGCCGTTCGGTTGCGTGCGTCCGGTGTCAGGGGGTGTCATCAGAAGAACTTTCCGTGGCTCAGCTGCTCGACGATCGGGCCGAGCGACACTGCTGGGAAGAAGGTCAGGCCACCGATGATCACGATCACGCCGATGGTCAGGCCGACGAACATGGTGTTGTCGGTCCGGAAGGTCCCTAGCGACGCCGGGACCACGTTCTTGGCCGCCAAGGAGCCACCAAGCGCCAGGGCCGGGATCATGATGCCGAACCTGCCGAGCAGCATGTCGACGGCGCCGATGATGTTGTAGAAGGAGGTGTTGCCCGTGAGGCCTGCCATGGCAGATCCGTTGTTGTTGCCCTGCGAGGTGAGCCCGTACAGGATCTCGGAGAACCCGTGCGGTCCGGAGTTGAGCGGGCCAGCCCGCCCGGCGTGGATCGAGACCGCGATGGCGGTGAAGACGAGCACGATGAGGGGCATCACGAGCGCGCCGAGGCCCGCGAGCTTCACCTCCTTCGCCTGAATCTTCTTACCCAGGTACTCAGGCGTTCGCCCGATCATGAGCCCGCCGATGAAGACGGCGATGATGGCGTATATGAGGATGGTGTAGAGGCCGCTTCCCGTCCCCCCAGGGGTGACCTCGCCAAGCATCATGCCGGTGAGCGGGCCGAAGCCGCCCATCGAGTTGTAGGAGTCGGTCTGGCTGTCGATGGCGCCGTCGGAGGTCTGGGTCATCGAGACGTTGAACAGGGCACTGCTCGTATCCCCGAAGCGGACCTCCTTGCCCTCGGTGTTGCCCACCGTCGAGTGCACACCGGCGGCGGCGACGGCCGGGTTGTTCTGGTGCTCGGCGTAGCTGGTGAAGGTCACCCAGCACCCGAAGATGATCACCATGGCGCCGAGCAGGGCGACGCCGTGGCGAATGCTCTTCACCATCTTGCCGAAGGTGTAGGTGAGCGCGAACGGGATGGAGAGGGTGAGCCAGATGTAGAGCAGGTTGGTGAGAGCCGTTGGGTTCTCGAAGGGGTGCGCCAGGTCCACGTTGAAGAACCCACCACCGTTGGTCCCGAGCTGCATGATCGGGCCCATGAAACCTGCAGGACCACGGGCGATCGTCTGAGTGACGCCGTTAAGCGAGTTGTGAACGCTGACCGGCCCAGCCAGGGTCTGCACGGCGCCCTGGCCGACGGCCAGGATCCCGGCTAGGAACGCTATCGGGAGCAGGATGTAGAGCATGCAACGGGTGATGTCCACCCAGAAGTTGCCGATCGTCGGGGAATTGCGGCGGGAGAAGCCGCGCACCATGGCGATCGCCACGGCGATCCCGACGGCAGCGCTCACGAACTGCTGCACTGTGAGAACGCCGATCTGGGAGAAGTACGACATGGCCGTCTCCCCGCCGTAGTTCTGCCAGTTCGTGTTGGTCATGAACGAAACGACAGTGTTGAAGCTGAGCGCCGGCGTCACTTGCCCGAAGTGCTGGGGGTTGAGCGGCAGCGACCCCTGGATCCTGAGCAGCAGATAGCCGATGCCGACGAACGCGCCGGAGAAGATCACCAGCGAGCCGGCGTAACGCTTCCACGTCTGCTCTTGGTCGGGGCCGGTGCGGAGAAGCCGGTAGAAGGGCCGCTCGGCCCACGCGAAGTAGTGCACGCGGCCTTCGAAGACCGCGGCCATGTACGAACCCAGGTACCGCCAGGTGATACCCAGGAGGACGACCAGGACGACGATGGTCCAGAAAAAGCCCATCTAGAACCACTCGGGCTTGAACATGGCGACGCCCAGGTAGATGAAGACGATGATGGAGAGGGCGAGAAGGATGCCCTGGACCCAGGTCATACCCGATCTAGCGCCCAAACGAGCCCGAGCATCACCGCGACAAAGGCGACGATGCCCACGACTGCGAGGAAATCGGCCATGGAACGATGATGCAGTCGCCCCCTCTGAACAGGATCTGAACAGGCGACCGTTTCCCTGAATAGTTTCTTAACGATGGCCAAGGTCCTCGTGATCGACGACGATCCCTCGCTGCTCCGAGCCGTACGGCTGGGTTTGAAGGCGGGCGGGCACGACGTCGTTGTCGCCGCCAACGGCGAACAGGGGATCTCGCAGGCCGCCCTGGTCTCCCCCGACGTGATCGTGCTCGACCTGGGGCTGCCCGACATCGACGGGCTCTTGGTCTGTCGGAGGATCCGCCAGTGGAGTGAGGTCCCGATAATCGTGTTGTCCGCCACAGACGCTGAGGACAGAAAGGTGGCCGCACTCGACGGTGGTGCAGACGACTACGTGACGAAACCCTTCGGCATGGCTGAGCTCGAGGCGCGCATTCGGACCGCCATCCGTCATCGCGGCGCCACCACCGACCAGACCCCGGATGCCCGGCTCTCGGTGGGTCCGCTCGAGCTGGACATGGTCCACCGCGAGGCTCGCCTGGAGGGATCGAACATCGATCTCACCTCGAAGGAGTTCGACGTTCTGTCCTATCTCGCGCGCCACGCCGGCAAGACGTGCACGCATCAGATGGTCCTTGACGCTGTGTGGGGGCGGGGTTACTCGAGCGAGGCCCAGTACCTCCACGCTTACGTTCACCGCCTGCGACAAAAACTGAACGACCCGATGGGCAAGCTGCTGAAGACGGCCCCCGGCATCGGCTACAGCTTGAGCGCAGAACCGAATGGATCCGAGAAGACGCAGTGACGGCCCATGAGGACGCACAAGCGCATCCTCGTCTCTACGACTCGCAGAATCGCCTGAGACGAAGGTTGGTCCTCGTGATGGCTGTTGCAACAGGAACAGCCGTTGCGAACAACTACTACGCGCAGCCCCTGCTCCCAGACATCGGAAGATCGCTGCACCTCTCCTCGGGAGTGGCGGGCCTGATGGTCACCGTCGCGCAGCTTGGATATGCGTTGGGCCTCGTGTTCCTGCTGCCGCTGGGCGACCTGGTGGAGCGAAGACGCCTCATCGTCCTGCTGGCGCTCGCTACCGCGACCGCCCTCGTTTGGCTCGGGAGCTCACCCGTCGAAGCATCTTTGCTCCCTGCGGCCTTCATCGTCGGGACCATGAGCGTCCTGGCCCAGATCCTCGTGCCGTTCTCTGCCTCGCTTGCCTCGGAGCACGAGCGCGGGCGCGTGGTGGGGATGGTCATGAGCGGGCTCCTCGTCGGGATCCTCCTTGCGCGAACCGTCGCAGGGCTTCTAGCTGAAGCCGGCACTTGGAGGGTCGTCTATTTCGTGGCAGCCGGCGTGATGCTCGTCCAGGCGGCCGTCTTGCATCGAAGTCTGCCGGACTGGCGACAGGACACGGGGCTCGACTACCGACGGCTCCTCGCGTCCGTCGCGAGCCTCGTCAAGCACGAGCCGATTCTTCGCCTGCGATCTGTCTACGGGTCGCTCTCGTTCGCGACCTTCAGCGTGCTTTGGACTTCGATGGCCTTCTTGCTATCGCACCATTACCACTACTCGACCGCCGTGATCGGCCTGTTCGGGCTCGCAGGGGCCGCAGGTGCCGTTGCCGCCTCGCTCGCAGGTCGCCTGTCCGATCGTCGCAGGGCGCGGCTGAGTACCGGCATCGCGTCGTGCTTCCTGGTCGTCTCGTGGGCCGCGATGTGGGCGGGCGGGAGCAGCGTGGTGATGCTCGTCGTTGGAATCGTGGTCCTGGACATAGGTGCTCAGGGAGTGCACATCACCAATCAGGGCGAGATCTACCGGCTTCACCCCGAGGCACGCAGCAGGCTCAACTCCGCTTACATGAGCGCCTACTTCGTCGGCGGCGCGATCGGGTCGGCGACGTCCGCGCTGGCTTACGGAGCGCTCGGCTGGGATGGGGTCTGCCTCGTTGGGGGAATCTTCGCGGTTGCGTGCCTGGCGACGTGGGCCGCGTCCTTCGCAGAGCCCCTGCGCCGCCTCGACCTGAATTCCTCGTAGGCCTGTTCGGGGACGGCGACCCCGCGCCCAGTCCGATCGCCGATCGTCAGCGTGCGATGGTCAGCGTGCGGCGATCCCGAGGGCTCGGTCACACAGTGCAGGCTCGCGCAGCGACTCACAGAGAGCGGGGAACTCAGGAGAAGGTCCCCTCCATAGAAGGGCCGAAGTGTCGGTCAGGACCGGCTCGTCCACTCTCAACGTCGCGAGATCGCGAAACAGAAGAGCGAGCTCGAAGTCGCTCTCCAGGCGACCGGCCAGTCTCGCCGCGCCTCGTACAGATTTGAGGATGCCCGGGTCCCAGCGGCGCGGATCGAGCGGGATCTGCTCGATGTGGCCGTAGTGAGCGAGCACCACGGACGCGGACCGCTTCCCCCATCCACTCAACCCCGGAAACCCGTCTGCCGAGTCGCCCACCAGCGCCAGCCAGTCGGGGATGGAAGAGGGCCCCACACCGAACTTGTCCCATACCCCGGCCTCGTCCCGCATCTCACCGGTGCGCCGGTCGAGTTGCACGACCCGCAGCCCTGCCACGCACTGAGCCAGGTCCTTGTCGGGAGTGCAAACGATGACCTGCTCCACTGCTTTGTCCCTCGCAACCACGCTGGCTGCGGATGCGAGAGCGTCATCAGCCTCGAGCTCGACCATGGGCCAAACCGTCACGCCCAGCGCCCTCATGGCGTCCTCCAGCAACGGAAATTGAGCCAGCAGCTCACTTGGAACTCCCGAGCTGGTCTTGTAACCGGGCCACATGTCGTTTCGGAACGACTCGATCACGTGATCGGTGGCCAACCCGAGGTGTGTGACCCCGGATCCGAGCATCGAGATCACGTCGCGAACCACACCGGTCACCGCGCCAACTTCCTTCCCGTCGACCGATTGACGCGGCGGCCGTCCGTAGTAGTGGCGGAACAGCTCGTAGGTCCCGTCGACCAGGTGGACCTTCATGTCCGTAGCATTCCAGAGAGATCGGATCGTGCGCTGCTGTACATGGATGTCAGTCGCTGCACACAGTGCCCGCTGCAGGCAAGGTACCCGAGATCAGGTACGCCTGGTCGATGTCCCGAACGCATGAGCTGTAGAAGTAGGCAACGTGGTTCTCACCTTTCCATGTGAGCAGAAAACCATGCTGGAGCTCGTGCGAAAGGTTCACCGCCCACTGGTAAGGGGTGAACGGGTCCATGGTCGTGCCGGTCACGATTATCGCAGGAGCCCCCACTGCCGGGGTCGGCGCGGGAGTTCGGGTGGCGGGTGCCGGCCATACGGCGCAGCCCAGCAGTCCCCAGGCGAGCAGTGGTCCGAACACGGGCGCAGCAGAGGCGTCGGAGGCCGCAAGGGCGGCGTACCCCGTGGTGTCACGCGAGACGGGATGGTCCAGGCAATCGATCGCCTGTGCCGCATCGCTGCCATTCGTCGATCCGTTCTGGCGGTAAGCATCGGACATCGAAAGCACGGAGCTCGCGTTTCCTGATGCCGCTTCCCCGAGGGCGTGTCCAAGACGGGGCCAGTCACCTCTCGAATACATCCCGTCCAACAACGCGTCGTAGATCTCGCCGGGGCCCGCAGCACGCCCTCCTCCTCCGGCAATTGGCTGTTGGCGCGCCTGCGCGATGAGGCCGACCAGATCAGAGGTCGGGTTGGCAGACAATCGCCACGGGCACGAGGACGAGCCCTCACACCAGTTCAGAAAGTCGACAAGGACGCCCTCCAGCGCCTCGGCCTGATCGAGCAGGTAATCGTCGCTGCTCAGAGCTGGATCGATCGCTGCGTCGAGCACCATCGCCCGCACGTGAGTGGGGAACATCTCGGCATAGGTGGCGCCGAGAAGAGTTCCGTAGGAATGGCCGATGAACGTGAGCGTCGGGTCACCGATGGCTTGGCGAATGCGGTCGAGGTCGCGCGCCGTGTCCACTGTTCCCACGAACGGCAGCACGGCGGCACTGTTCTGCTCACACTGCGCGGCGTATGCCTGATCGTTGGATAAGAGCGCTTGCTGACCCGCAGCGCTCGTAGGGGCGGGGTCCGGGAGCGGGCTCGTGTTGTCGGAAGGCGCCCCGCTCGTCCCGCAGTTCACGGGGTCACTTCGCTGGACGCCCCTAGGGTCGAACGAGACGATGTCGAAGTCGTCGAGCAGCCCCGGGGTCAACACGCTCAACTCGTTCGGAAGGTCGTTGATCCCGGACCCACCCGGACCCCCGGGGTTGATTACGAGCGAGCCGATCCGCTGGGAGGGGACCTCGGCCGGGTGGCGCTCCACGGCGATCTGGATCGTGGCCCCCTGCGGATGTGAGTAGTCGAGCGGAACCGTCACGGAGCCGCATTGCAGGCCCGAACCGCACGGACTCCACTGGACCGCCGTCACCGGGAGAGGGGCTTCGGTGGTCGTCGTGACGGCCGAGCTCGATGTGGATGATGTCGTTCGCGGGTGCCCCGAGCTCACAGCACCACCGCACGCAGCGAGCACCCCCGGCACAAGCAGCAAGGCCAAGCCCGGGCAGAACCCCCGCCAGCCCGAACGCCTCATCCGATCACCATGGCACGTTCGACCGTCCCCCAAACGGCAGGTGTGCGACAGTGAGACGTGCCCGAGCTTCCGGAGGTCGACGCTCTCACCCAGTTTCTCGACGAGCGTGCTCGCGGACTTCGCGTCGAGCGGTGCGAGCTTGCGTCGTTCGCCGCCCTCAAGACCTTCGATCCGCCTCTCGACGACCTCGTCGGCCGGACGGTCAGCTCGTTCTCGAGGAGAGGCAAGTACGTCTGCGGCGAGTTCGAGTCGATCTGGTTGGTCGTCCACCTGGCCCGCGGAGGGTGGGTGAGATGGTCGGAGTCGCTGCCCTCGTCACGAGCGAGGCCCGGGAAGTCCCCACTGGCCCTCAGGCTCGGATTCTCCGACGGAAGCGGCATCGACGTGACCGAGATGGGAACCGAGAAGCGCCTGGCCATATGGGTGGTTCGGGACCCAGACCAGGTCGAAGGCATCTCGAGCCTGGGCCCCGACCCGCTCGATCCCGAATTCGACGCAATCATCCTCGCAGATCGTCTCTCGCTCGAGTCGGGCACGATCAAGAACGCCCTCGCCCGTCAGTCCGTTATCGCAGGCGTCGGGAACGCGTACTCCGACGAAGCCCTCCACGCTGCCAAGCTCTCTCCGTTCAAGCCGGCGGCGAAGCTCGATCGAGAGGAGATCCTCCGGCTTCACGATGCCCTCGTCGGAATCCTCCGCGACGCCATCGAGCGGACGAAGGGCCTCGAAGCTGCAGAATTGAAGGGAGACAAGAAGCGCTCCATGCAGGTGCATGGCCGAACCGGCGAGAAATGCCCTGCGTGCGGCGACGTGATCAGGGAGGTGTCCTTCGCCACGAAGTCGCTTCAGTACTGTGCGACATGCCAGACCGGCGGCAAGCCTCTCGCCGACAGGAGGCTCTCGCGCTTGTTGAAGTAGAACAGCTGGGCGTCGCCGAGGACCATAGGCACGACGTCGACCCGGCTGGATCGGGTGGATCGAGGTAGGAGGAGGACGGGAAGTGGACGACAAGGAAATCGTGGCCCGGATCAGCCGGCTCGCCGACGACGAACGCCGGCTCGAGGAGACGCACGTCGGAGACGGACTGTCACCAGAGGAGGAGGAGCAGCTGCGCTCCATCGAGGTGTCGCTCGACCAGTGCTGGGACCTCTTGCGCCAGAGACGGGCCAGGCGAAATGCCGGCCAGGATCCCGATGAAGCCGAAGTCCGACCGGCCTCAACCGTCGAGAACTACCGACAGTGAGCGCGCCCGCAGAGAGTGGCCTCGAAGGCCGACAAGCCGAAGTGAGCTCGTCTTCCCCTGATAGCGGAGAGTTCAACCTGGGGCTGGTGCACGAGAAGGTCTCCGGCGTCATCGGCACGCGCCGTTGCATCGTCCAAGGTGACCGGAGCTGGACCTACCAAGAGGTCACCGAACGATCGCGCAGGCTCGCCACGTACCTTCACCGCGCGGGTCTCGGTGCACACGCAGAGCGCAACGACCTGGCGGGTCACGAGTCAGGACAAGACCACCTGGGCCTCTACCTGTACAACTGCAACGAGTACATCGAGGGAATGCTCGGCGCATACAAGGCCCGGGTGGCACCGTTCAACGTCAATTACCGCTACGTAGAGGAGGAGCTTCTCTACCTGCTGCTCGATGCCAAACCGCGCGCACTCGTGTACCACGCCGGTTTCGCCCCCGTGCTCGAACGCGTCCTCGAGAAGCTCCCTCAACTCGAGGTGCTGCTCCAGGTGGCAGATGATTCTGAAAACCCCCTTCTACCCGGTGCTGTCGACTACGAGGAAGCGCTCGCTTCGGCACGGCCCGAGCTTCCCCCGGTCGAACCTTCGCCAGATGACCTGTACCTCATCTATACGGGCGGCACGACGGGCATGCCCAAGGCCGTCCTCTGGCGTCAGCACGACATCTTCCATGCTGCGATGGGCGGAAGGATCTTCGGCACATGGGAGGTACTCGGAAGCTACGACGATCTGCTCGCACGACTGCTTCCGACCGACGACGTGAGGGTCCTCAACATCCCACCCCTCATGCACGCGGCGGCTCAATGGGCGTGCTTCTACTACTTTGCGCTCGGCGCGACCGTCGTATTTCCCGAGAACGTGCGGACGCTCGATCCACCAGAGATCTGGCGGACCGTGGAGCGCGAGCGGGTGATCGGCATCACCGTCGTCGGTGACGCCATGGCTCGTCCGCTCGTCGAGGAGCTCGAGCGCGGCTCGTACGACACGACCTCCCTCATGGCTCTCGGTAGCGGCGGGGCGATCCTCTCGGAGGTGATCAAGCAGCGCTTCATCGCCGCCATTCCGAACCTCATCGTCAGCGATGTCGCCGGGGCATCGGAGACGGGGGCGCAGATGGGGCAGATGTCCGTGTCGGGTTCGGTGCAGACCGGGCGCTTCACCGCGGGACCGGGCACCACAGTCCTGAGCGCCGACCTGACGAAGGAGCTCTCACCCGGAGACGAGTCGATCGGTTGGCTGGCACAGCGCGGGGCCGTGCCTCTCGGCTACCTGGGGGACGCAGAGAAGACCGCGCGCACCTTCCCGATCGTGGACTCCGTGCGGTATTCGATTCCAGGGGACCGCGCGATCCTCTTGTCCGACGGCCAGATCGAGTTGCTCGGGCGCGACTCGGTAACCATCAACTCGGGGGGAGAGAAGATCTTCGCCGAGGAGGTGGAGCAGGCGATCGTTCACCACCCCGACGTCGTCGACGTGGTCGTGGCGGGCCGTCCTAGCGAGCGATGGGGCCAGGAGGTGGTCGCCCTCGTGCAGCTGGCGGATGGTTCCGCAGTGACATCCCAGGACCTGCTGGAAGAGGCCGCCAAGCATCTCGCTCGGTACAAGCTCCCCAAGGCGATCGGTTTCGAGAAGTTGATCGTGCGCTCCCCCTCCGGCAAGGCCGACTACCGCTGGGCCAAGCAGAGGGCCCTGGAAGTCTGAGCTGAGGACGAGGGCGATGTCGTTCGTGTTGGTCGACCATCCGCGTCCCGGGGTGGCCCTCGTGACGCTGAACAGGCCGGAGCGAATGAACGCAATGGCCTTCGACGTGATGGTCCCGCTGCGAGGCGCTCTCGAAGACGTGAGCCACGACAACGAGGTCCGTGTGGTCGTGATCACCGGAGCCGGCCATGGATTCTGCTCTGGAGCGGACCTCGAGGACTCGGGGATGGTGCCCAACATCTCCGGACTCACTCGGCCCACGATCGCGCTGCGGTCGATGGAGCTTCTCGACGAGGTGATCCTCGCCATCCGGCACATGCACCAGCCCGTGATCGCAGCCGTAAACGGAGCGGCCATCGGTGGGGGCTTCTGCCTCAGCGCCGCCACGGACATCCGCATCGCTTCTAGCACTGCGTACTTTCGCGCGGCCGGCGTGAACAACGGGCTCACCTCGAGCGAGCTCGGGCTGAGCTACCTGCTTCCCCGGGCCGTGGGATCGTCGCGCGCCTTCGAGATCATGCTCACCGGGCGCGACGTCGATGCGGAGGAGGCGGAGCGCATCGGGTTCGTGTCGCGTGTGGTCGGACCGGACGACCTTCTCGACTCTTGCTACGAGACCGCCGAGCGGATCAGCGGGCTAAGCCGCGTGGGGATCGAGCTCACCAAGCGGATGCTTTGGTCGAGCCTCGACGCGTCGAGCATGCGGGCTCACATGGACCACGAAAGCGTCGCGCAGCTCTACGTTCGTCTCACGACGGAGAACTTCGAGGAGGCTGTGCGTGCCCGGCGTGACCGACGGGCTCCGGAGTTCCGGGACTGAATCTAGGACGGTAGGAAGTCGAGGAGGAGGTCGTTCACCGACTCGGGCGCCTCGAGTTGCATCCAATGTCCCGGGCCATCGATGCGTTCGTATCGCCAAGGACCGGCGACGTGATCCTTCGAGCCGGACATCTGCTCTTCTGTCAACGCGAAGTCCCCGTCGCTCCAGACTCCCATCGTGGGCGCCTGGACCGCCGGTAGCTCGATCGGAGGAGCAACGAGCGCTTGGGGAGGCACGTTCGCGCGGTACCAGTTGAGACCCGACCTCAACGAGCCGTCCTTCTCGAGATCCGAGATCACGGCGTCCGCATCGGGGTGCCTGCTCCAGGCGCGAAAGTTCGCCCAGTCGTCGTCCTCGAGCCACTGCTCGGCTATCCCTTCGAACTGGAACAGCAGCATGTACCACGACTTCTGGCGCTGCTCGAGACCCGCTGCGGCGAACGTCCCCGGATGTCCGACCGAGAGGGCCACGAGGTGGTCCACACGGTCGGGTAGGACCGACCCGATCACCCAAGCCAGGGCAGCTCCCCAGTCGTGTCCCACCACGTGCGCCCGCTCGATGCCCGCAGCGTCCATCACGGCGATCACGTCACCGGCAAGGAGGGGCATGGCATAGGCATCGACCTCGGCGGGCTTGTCGGACAGTCCGTAGCCGCGCATATCCGGGACGATCACCTGATGGCCCGCATCGACGAGGGGATGCAGCTGATTTCGCCAAAGTCGACCCGTGTCGGGAAACCCGTGCAGCAGGACGATGGGGCGACCCTCCCCGACGACGTCGTACTCGATCCCGACTCCGTTCGAGTCCACTCGCATGCGCGGTCAATGTAGCAACGGCCTCGGCGCCGGGCGAACCCCAGCGAGCAGCAGAAGGGCGCATCTGAGAAGATCGCTCCATGCTTGTACCTCTCGCGATAGGCGACTTCCTGGAACGAGCCGGTCTCGTGTACCCAGACCGGGCCGCGATCGTCGACGAACCTGGCGTCGGCGGATCTCTCGGAACGATCACGTACTCGGAGATGCACGACAGAGCGCTCGGTATGGCTCTTGCACTCGACGAAATGGGGGTCGCGCCGGGTGATCGAGTCGCAATCGTGAGTCCTAATTCGGGACGGTTCCTCATCTCGTTCTTCGGGGTAAGCGGTTTCGGCCGAGTCCTCGTACCCGTGAATTTCAGGCTGAACGCAGAGGAAGTCTCGTACATCGTCGAGCATTCGGGTTCGAGGGTGCTTCTCGTAGATCCCGAGATCGACGAGTCCCTCGGAGAGGTGAAGTCCGAATTCCGCATCCGCCTGGACGGCATCGAGGACGTCGAGCTGTTCGCCCCGGCTCCTCCCCGATCGATGCCGCGACGCTGGGAGGGTGACGAAGATGCGACATGCTCGATCAACTACACGTCCGGCACGACGGCCAGGCCGAAAGGAGTCCAGCTCACTCACCGTAATTGTTGGCTCAACGCAGCGAGCTTCGGATGGCACACGACGGTCACGGACCGCGACGTGCTTCTTCACACGCTGCCGATGTTCCACTGCAACGGCTGGGGCATGCCCTACGCCGTGACCGCGATGGGCGGACGCCATATCGTCTTGCGCAAGGTGGACGGCGAGGAGATCTTGTCTCGCATAGAGGACGAGGGAGTGACTCTTCTATGCGGTGCACCAGCGGTCCTGGCCGCGATCCTCGCAGCCGCCGAGTCCCGGCGCGAGCGTGGGATTCAGGTGCCGGGAAAGGGCACGGTGCGGATGGTCGTCGCCGGTGCGCCACCTCCGTCGAAATCGATCGAGCGTATGGAAACCGAGCTCGGCTGGGAGTTCATCCAGATCTACGGGCTCACCGAAACGGCTCCTCTTCTGACGGTCAACCGGGCCCCGGTCGAGTGGGAGGAGCTTCCCGCCAACGAGCGGGCCACGCTGCTCGGCCGAGCGGGCGCTCCCGCGGTCGGCGTGAGAATGAGCGTCGACGCAGACGGCGAGGTGCTCGCACGCTCGAACCACGTCTTTGCCGGCTACTGGCAGCAGCCCGAGGAGTCAGCGCGGGTCCTCGAAGAGGGTTGGTTCCACACGGGCGACGGTGGACGTATAGAAGGTGCTTTCACGGTCATAGCCGACCGCAAGAAGGACGTGATCATCACTGGAGGCGAGAACGTCTCCTCGATCGAGGTCGAAGACTGCATCTATCAGCACCCTGCAGTCGCAGAGGTCGCCGTCATAGGTGTCCCCCACGAGAAGTGGGGAGAGACGGTCGTGGCCCTGGTCGTGCTCCGCGGCGGAGAGACTGCGACCGAGGACGAGTTGATCGATCACTGCAGGGGGCGCATGGCTCATTTCAAGGCGCCCACAGCCGTGGAGTTCCGAGACAGCTTGGTCCGGACCGCGACTGGAAAGCTCCAGAAGTACAAGCTCCGTCAGCCCTTCTGGGAGGGCCGTGGTCGGTCGGTCAATTGACCCTCCGCATGCCCAGTTAGGGTCGGCGTGATGAACCCCCTCCAATTCCTCGGGATGGAGCCGACTGCCGACCCGCTCAAATGGCGGCTTCCAGTATCACCGGCGGTGAGCACCCCCGGGCGTTTCCTCTACGGCGGAGCGGGGTTGGCCGCCGGGATCGCCGCCATGGAACAAGCCTCCGGCCGGCCGACCGTGTGGGCCACGGCCCAGTACCTCACCTACGCGCCCACAGACAGTGTCCTCGACATCGAGGTCTCGCTCGCCGCCGTGGGGCGCACCACCACCCAGGCACGGGCAGTCGGTAGGCGCGGAGACCAGGAGGTCTTGACGGTCAACGGTGCCCTCGGCTCGCACGATCTGGAGCTTTCGGGAACCTGGGTCGAGCCGCCGGTGGTGCCGCCTCCGGAGGACTGCCCACTCCAGGAGATCCCGGCGTTCTTCGGCGACTCGATCATGGTCCGAGTCGAGCATCGCGTCGCCAAGGGCCGCCTCTTCAGCCAGATGGACGGCAAGCCGGGCGACGCGGGATCCGCCTTCTGGGCGCGCGTGCCGGGGCAGCTCGAGCCCTCGGCCGCATCGTTGGCGGTGATAGGCGACTACGTCTCGGGTGGAACCTCTCAGCCACTCGGGGTTCGCACGATGGGCCGAAGCCTGGACAACACGCTTCGTGTAGCGCGGCTAGTACCGAGCGAATGGGTCCTATGCGACATCCACATGCACGGCCTCGCGAACGGGTTCGCCCACGGGCTCGCACACCTCTGGGCCCAGGACGGCACGCTGCTCGCTACGGCGAGCCAGTCGATTGGGGTCCGCCTGTGGTCGGACGAGGAGCTGTCGAGGGTGATGAAGAAGAACTCGACCCGCGCCGACGGCGCCACTGGCGACGCCGTCGCCTCGCATGGCGACGAGTTGAGGGCTCCCACGTCATGAGCACCATGCCCGCGATGCCCAGCCGACGAATCGGCTCTCTGGAAGTGTCCGCGGTGGGTCTGGGTTGCAACAACTTTGGCGGGCGCATCGACGAGAAGGGCACTGTCGAGGTCGTGTCCGCCGCGCTCGACGCTGGCATCACCCTCTTCGACACTGCAGATATCTACGGCGGGACGCGGAGCGAGGAGCTGCTCGGACGTGCATTGGGCAGGCGGCGTGACGAGGTCGTGGTGGCAACCAAGTTCGGCATGGAGGTGGACGCGGAGCGAAACGGAGCAAAGCCTGACTACGTGAGGCGTGCGCTCGAAGACAGCCTCCGCCGGCTGAGGACCGACCACGTCGACCTCTACCAGCTGCATCGTCCTGACCCCGAGACACCGATCGCAGACACCCTTGGAGCATTGGACGATCTCGTGCGTGGCGGGAAGGTCCGCGAGATCGGTTGCTCGAATTTCTCGGCTGCCCAGGTCCGCGAGGCCCAAGGTGCGATACATGAAGGTGCTGCGCGTTTTGTGAGCCTGCAGAACGAGTACAGCCTGCTGAAGCGGGACGCGGAGCTGAAGGTGATCCCTGAGTGCGAGCGCCTTGGAATCGCCTTCGTCCCTTACTTCCCTCTGGCCTCGGGTGTCCTCACCGGCAAGTACCGCCGCGGCGAGCCTTCTCCACCCGGTGCGCGTCTCTCGGGGGTCACCCCGGGCGATCCGAGAGGACCGCTCTCGGACGAAAGGCTCTCGTTGGTCGAGGCCCTCGAAGACTTTGCGTCGAGAAACGAGCACAGCGTGCTGGAGCTGGCGATCGCGTGGCTCCTTGCTCGGCCCACCGTGGCATCGGTGATAGCGGGAGCAACCTCCGCCGAACAGGTGGAGGCCAACGTCGCCGCGGCCGGCTGGGTACTGAGCGACGTTCAAATCGAGGAGGTCGACTCGATCGCGCCGGCGCCCTGAGCTCCGGCACCTCAAACGCCCGTAGTCGCCACCACCCAGCCCTTGCGGACCGCTTCGACCAGGACGGAGTGGTCCCGCTCCGTCTGATCGGCATAGGCGCCGGCGAAGCTCACGATCGCCTGGTCGAGGGTGTCACCGCTGCCGGCGTACCCGGCGATCGCAGCCGCTTGGCCGCTCCTGGCGTGGGCTAGGGCCAAGCTCCAGCCACACAGTTCCACGTAGTCGATGAATGCAGAGGCGCTCACCGTCGAGAGGTCGACTGTTCCCTTCATGTCCCAGAGCTGGCGAACGTAGTAGTCGAACCCGCCGGCCGACGCCCACCCGAGGAAGATGTCGCTCCCTGACTGCATGAGGCGCTGCCCGTCCACCACCCGTCGTCCTTCTGGCTGTCCGCTGCCGGCAGGCGCTGCCCGACGAGGTTGCTCGTCTCGGCCGGGACGCACACGCTCTGTTACCGAGGATCGCGGGACCAGGCCGTCGAGCGCCGATCGGTCGGCTTGCTTCACCTGCAGGAACAACGGATCGCCCGCGTCGCTGGACAACAGGCCAATGAAACAGCGCGTACCGACACTGCCGACCCCGACGACCTTGAGGGCGAAGTCGTCGACCTCGAAGTGATCCAGAAGCGCTCGACGATCGTCCTCGAGGGTCCCGCGATACGAGTGCATGATCGTCTCGAGTGTGTCCGCGTGCTCGGCGCAGTACTCGTGCGTCACCAGAGGGGGATGGTCCACGATGCGGCGCCTGCCTCCCTCGCTCTCCGAGGTCAGGTGCGGAAGCGCTGTCGCGGATGTGTGGTGCTCTGCTGCAGTGACCGCAGAACGCACTGGTGCGGCCGCACCAGTGCTCGCTCCGAGCGTTCTCATCGCGGCCTCGGGATCTACACGCGAGTACCAGACGTCGAGGATCCCCATCTGCGCGTACTCGGTCATGTGTTCCCGGTACTCGCGCACGGCGCCACAGGCGGCGTCCGAAGCGGTGGTCTTGTTCAGGCCCGAGGTCCGCGCGGCCACGACGGCGCTCGTGGCAAGGCGTTTGAGATCCCACTCCCAAGGACCTGGGAAGGTCTCGTCGAAGTCGTTCACGTCGAAGAGGAGGTTGCGCTCAGGCGAGGCGAAGACTCCGAAATTGGCTATGTGCGCATCTCCGCAGGCCTGGACCATGAGGCCCGTTGCCGGCGTCGCGGCCAGGTCGTGGGCCATGACCGCCGCAGAGCCGCGAAGGAACGCGAACGGGGAGGCGAGCATCCGGCCCCATCGCACCGCCACCAGCGATGACAACCGTCGCTCGTTCTGGGAGTCGAGGAGAGCGATGGGATCCGGTCGATCCGGCCCGGGAGCCCACTCGGCGTGCGAGGAGCGCGGAACGTCCTTTCTCCATTGACGTGCCGCTTGGCTTCGAGCGCCTGCTGCAGAGGAAGTCGATGCGATCGACGCGACCTTAAATCACTCTCGGACCTGGATCAGTCTCGGATGGCGGTAGCACCTCGATTAAGGACTTTCGACCCTTGGCTCGGTCCATGGCCGAGGCGCAGGCTTCCGACATGCCTTCCGAGAGCGTCCCGACCTGCCGGTCGTCGCAGTCGACAAAGGTGAGCCTCGGCTCTGACTTCGATCCTTTCGTTTCAGTCGATCCCGTCGCGTCCCGCCTCGACGAGGCCCTCGCCTCTCAGCTGCGGGCCCTGCTCCGGTCGCAGCGTTGGACGCTCAGGTCCCCTGCCTGCTGCTCCTAGAGACATTTCGTAGCTCCTCGAAGCGGCGCTGGCCGACCGCGGCCGGCCGACCAGCCTCCGCCTGCTGTCTGCTCAGCTGACCGAAGGAGGAGCATCCGAGCGAGCTAGAGCTTCTACGTTGAGCTCGATTCGGACCCTCTTGCCCACCATCACACCGCCCGTCTCGAGCACCATGTTGTACGTGAGGCCGAAGTCCTCTCTGTCGATCTCGGTCGTCGCGCTGAAGGCGAGCGCGCTCGGCCCCCACGGCGTCGGACTGGCGCCGTCGAACTCCGTGTCGAGCACAACCTGGCGCGTGGTGCCCCGAATGGTCAGGTCCCCTGTGACCTTCCATTGGTCACCCTCGACGTGCTCGACCGCTGTGCTCTTGAACGTCCATGTCGGGTGGTTCTCTGCGTCGAAGAAGTCCCCGCTTCGTAGGTGGGCGTCGCGCTGCTCCTCCCCGGTGTGGACGCTCGCAGCTCCGATGCTGACCTCCACCGAGGAGTCTTCGGGCACCTCGGAGATGTGGATGGTGCCAGAGACGTCGTCGAGGCGCCCTCGCACCTTTGTGATCATGAGGTGCCGTGCGATGAACTCCGCCGTCGTGTGCTTGGGGTCGATGTCGTAGACGCCGGGCGTGGGAACCAGCGTGCCCTTGTGCTCCCTCGTCAACGCTCCGGTAGCTGCGGTCTGGGTGTCGGTCATTTCTTCCTCCAAGGTCTTTGCGTACACAATTACATGTACTTGCAGGAACAACGATCTGCCACCTCCATGTATTCCCGGTTCACGGCCCTGGTACTCCCGCTCCGGCTCGTGTCCGGGGTCGACCCCGAACGCTCGAAAGACTGGTCTCGTGCCTGGCCATGCGCCTACGGTGCAGCCCATGGTCGTGGTGACGGGAACGCTGCAGAAAGAAGCATGGGACCTGCACGTCATGCCCCCCGTGGAGCAGGTCCGCCCCGGGCTCTGGTCGATCCCGGTCCCGATACCCGACAACCCGCTGCGCTACGTGCTCGTCTACGCGCTGGAGCTCTCCGGCGGGGGGGTCGCGATCATCGATGCCGGATGGAACACAGACGACGCTTGGGCGGCACTGAGCGATGGGCTCGAAGAAGCGGGAGGGTCGGTCTCCGACGTTCGGGCGGTCCTGGTGACCCACATCCACCCGGATCATTACGGTCTCGCGGGACGGGTGAGGGAGAACTCCGGCGCCTGGATCGGACTGCACCCCGCCGACGCCGAGATGCTCGAAGCGCGCTACATCAAGACCGACGACTTGCTGGCTCGCATGCGCGTCTTCCTCGAGGACGCAGGCGTGCCCGACACCAAGCTCCCGGATCTCAACTTCGCCTCCATGATGATCAGGGGCCAGGTCACGATGGCTGTGCCCGACGTGCTCTTCGAGGACGGCGCGACCGCAGACGTACCGGGTTGGGATCTGAAGACGGTGTGGACCCCGGGACACTCCCCCGGTCATGTCTGCTTCTACAGTGACCGCCACCGCTTGCTGCTCTCGGGAGATCACGTCCTGCCCCGGATCACGCCGAACATCGGTGTGCACACTCAGCAGTTCCCGAACCCGCTCGGCGAGTTCCTCGAGTCGTTGCTGAAGGTTCAGAACCTTGGGGTCGACGAGGTTCTGCCTGCCCACGAGTACCGATTCGCCGACCTACGCGGACGCCTGGACGAGATCATCGTGCACCACGCGACGCGCCTCGCCGAGATCGAACAGCTACTCGGGGAGAACCCCGGGTTGACTGCGTGGGATATCTCGGTGCGCCTCAGCTGGTCGCGCCCCTGGCACGAGATCGCGGACTTCATGCAGAGGGCCGCGGTGGGCGAGACCCTGGCGCACATCGTGCTGCTCGAGAACCACAAGCGTGTGCGGCGGGAGGGCACACTCCCGGCACGCTTCTCGCTCGCAGAGCGAAGTTGAGCGCTCAGCGCGCGAGGGGCGAGGGCTCGCTGGCGAGACGACTGCCGGGTTTCGACGCTCGCCACGCGACCAAACGGGCGCGTCGCTGGCGCGGAACTGTGGTCTTGATCGTGTTGGTCCTCGTCGCCACCGGGGCCGCCGTCTACCTGGTCAAGGTGCTCGGAGGCTCGGAGGGAAGCTCGTCGCCCTCGACCACCGTCGCCGGCGGTGCGAGGACGCGGGCCACCATCACCGTTGCGACGCCGACCCAGCCTCTTCCGGCTCCCGTGAGTGCCGAGGTGGTGCTGCCCGGTACCGCAACGCAGCTGGTCGTCATGGGTGGGTCGACGACCGGCGGCAAGATCGCCTCGGGTGTCTTCACCCTCGACACCACGTCCGGCAAGCTCGCCCTCGTGGGCCAGCTCGGCGCGACCCTCGCCGACGCCACCGGCGCGCTGATTTCCGGTCAGGACGTTGTCATGGGCGGAAGCTCGCCCTCGGCCGTCGCCACCGTGCAGCAGATGCCTCAACCGGGTCCAAACCTCCCGTACACGCGGACGACCGTCGTGGGGACCCTCCCACAGCCGCGCACCGACGCCGCCGCGGTGACGGTCGGCCCCACCACCTACCTGGTGGGTGGTGACGACGGCTCGAACCTGCTTCCTCAGGTGCTGTCCACTACCGACGGACGCACATGGGGTGTGGTCGCCAACCTGGCACAGCCGGTGAGGTTTGCAGCCGCAGCCGCGACTCCGACGAAGATCTATGTGTTCGGCGGCGAGGGCATTGTGCCATCTGTTGCTTCGGCACCGTTCGACACGATCCAGGAGCTCGATCTCACCACACACCGCTCGAAGATCGTCGGCCACCTGCCCGAACCGTTGTCCCAGGCATCCGCCGTGGCCATCGGTGATCGAATACTCGTCATAGGTGGAAATGCAGTGATCCGCCCGCCAGGTTCGCCCTCACGCGGCTCGGGGCGTTCGAACACGACGTCGACGTTGCCCCCGAGGACGCTCACCGTTCCGACGATCTGGTCGTTCGATCCGGCGACAGCCAAGGTGACGAAGGTGGGACAGCTTTCGGTTCCGGTGGCTCAGGCAGGAGTCGCCTTGCTCGGATCCACGATCTGGGTGATCGGAGGCCAATCGAACGGAGCGCCGGCCTCGTCCGTGCAGTCGATCGCCGTGAACATCCCAGCGATCTCCCGGCGATGACTCAACCACGCATTCCGTCGTCACCGAGCCCGTGTCCCTGCCGACGTTCTCTCAGTTTGCGGAACACCACGTACGCGACCACGAGAGCCACGAGGACGCCTGCGACTATGTAGCCGGCTGTGCTTGCAGTCGAGAGCACGGATTCGAAGCTCTTGCCGAGCGCATATCCGAGGAGCACAAAGGTCGTCCCCCAGACAATCCCCCCCGCCGCGTTGTAGGCCAAGAACGTGACGTAGCGCATCCCGCTCATGCCTGCGATGCCGGGGATCAACGCGCGTGCGAGCGCCACCCAGCGTCCCAGGAACACAGCTGGTCCCCCAAAGCGGGCGATCATCTGCGTCGCTTTGTGCACGCCCGGGCTGTTCTTGAGTGGGCGGCGCTCGAGGAGCCACGGGCCTAGATGCTTTCCAACTTCGTAGCCGGTCGAATCTCCAGCTATCGCGCAACCCACGATTACGATGACCATGGCGAACACGTTGGCATCGTGCAGGGACGCCAGGGCGCCTCCGACCACCGCAGCCGTCTCACCGGGAATCACGAACCCCAAGAGGACGGCAGCCTCACCGAACACGAAGGCTCCGCAGATCAGGTAGACGATCGGACCATGGAAGTGCTCGAGCCATGTCGCGATGCTCCCGAACATGCTCATGACCTCGAGAACGAGAACTCAGCCGCGATCAGCGCGGTCCTGAGAGCGAGGCGCTGATCCAAGTTCGCCTGCGGCACGCCGGACAGGTCATGAGGCGGGTGAAGCCTCGTCCCGGCCGCCACAACCACCAGGGCAAGTGGAGCAGCAGGTACTCGAACAGGTCCACGTCGGTCCGGGAGCCGCAGGCAGAGCAATCGACGGTCACCGGGCCGAGGATGCGCGCCGGCCCGCGCACAGGTCGAGGCGAGGCCTGGTCGCGAAAGCTGTCCGGGGTGCTTCTTGCGGTTCTGGCGAACTCCGGCTGCCGTGCAGATGCGTTATCGACGGAGTCTGCAGCGGAGAACAGCGCATGTTTTCCTCGGACGCTCGGAGCGGGCGGACGCCGCGGGTCGTCCTCGACACGCTCGGCAGGTGCCCAGAACAGGGCCCTCTTTCCCAGGGGGTCGCGAGAATCAGACATGACGACGGGTACTCTGCGTTCCGCGAGAAGAGCTCACCGAGCGCTCAACCATGTGAATCGATCAGTCGGGCCAAATCCCGGTATGCCTGGGCCCCGGGCGAGGACGGTGCGTGCTGGAGGATGCTACGGCCTCGCGCGGGAGCCTCTGCGAAACGGATCGACTTTCGCACCGGCGGCTCGAGTACCGGCACTCCGTATCGTTCTTTCACGTCTTCGAGCACCGCACGTGCGTGACGAGTGCGGTCGTCGTACATGGTGGCTATGACGCCCAGAACCCGCACATCGGCGTTCGCGAACATACGGACGTCGTCGATGGTCTCGAGCAACTGGCCGACCCCACGGTGGCTGAGTGCCTCACACTGAAGGGGGATCAGGACCTCGCCGGCAGCGGTGAGCCCGTTGATGGTGAGGATCCCGAGGGACGGTGGGCAGTCGATCAGGATCACGTCGTAGTCGTCGCGCACGGCCTGGAGGGCTCTCGCCAATACATGCTCGCGCCCAGTGCGAGTCAAGAGGTGCACTTCGGACCCGGCGAGATCGATCGTCGCGGGCAGAATGTCGACCCCCTCGATCCCTTCCACACGTGCCCGGGCGTCGGCCACCTTCATCTTGCGAACGAAGACGTCGTGCAGCGATCGCTCGAGGGTGTCCGGATCGATACCGACCGAGTAGGTGAGACAGGCCTGAGGGTCGAGATCTACCAGAAGGACACGGCGGCCGAGCTCGGCGAGCGAGCAACCCAGCGCGTGCACCGTGGTGGTCTTGGCGACGCCACCTTTCTGATTGGCGACCGCAAGCACCCGTGCCACCGGGGCAGTCTAAGCCGGGGCCCACCTTGGTAGAGGACCGATTTGGGTCGCCGGCCGTGGCGCCTGCAACCACCCGTTTTGGGCACGCCGAAGCCGATTCGGCCACTCGCAAGCTCGATTCCGGCCGGGTCCGGTCTCGTGACTTCAGTTTCTCGACGTTCATACCGACATATCTCTGCATGGGGCGCCTTTCCGCGACGGCTGAGCCCGTCCATGCGGCAGCCGACTCCGACCGGCTTATCGACCCGGTCGAGAACGCCCTGCTCACCTTGCTGGAAAGGCACCCGACGGCCCAGGTGTTCGCGGTCGGCGGGGAATCTTCGCCGAAGGTCGTCGCATTCCCACCTGGCGTCCCCGTCGGCCGGCACCAGGTGCTCGATAACAGCCAATTGCTCCTCGAGCAGGTGGTTCCTCCCGACCGTGCGGGGGTCGCGAAGCTCTGGGGACGAGCAAGGGTCCAGGGGGCTGCGGTCGTACCGGTCCGCCTCCTGAGCGACCCCGAACTCGTCTCGAGCCTCTACTTCCTGGATCTCCGCAACCGCTACGACGCGATGATCGCTGTCTTCGCCGAAGGTCATGCAGCAGACAACACGATCGTGCAAACGGCGAGTCTCCCTCCTCTGCCGCCTCGCCTTGCACGTGCGATCAAGGACGTGAGCTCCACGTTCGAATCCGTGGATCCTGCTCTCGCCGAGATCCTGGGATGGAGTCCCGACGAGTTGATAGGACGCCGAGCAATCGAATTCGTCCACCCGGAGGACCGCGAGACCGGCATAGCCAACTGGATGGAGATGCTCGATTCGCCGGGCACCAGCCGACGCGTACGCCTTCGCCACATGCATCGCGACGGTTCCTGGGTGTGGATGGAGGTGAGCAACGAGAACCATTTGACGGACAAGGCGCACCCACACGTCGTCTCCGAGATGGTCGACATCTCCGACGAGATGAGCGCTCTCGAGGCATTGCGCGCCCGTGAGCAACTCCTGGCCCAGCTCACCGATACGGTGCCCGTCGGCCTTTTCCATGTCGACCTCGACTCGAACCTGCTCTTCGCCAACAGACGTCTTCGTGAGATCACAGGAGCCGGAGTGGGATCGACACTCTCGGATCACCTCGCGACGGTCCATCCCGAGGACCGTCCGAGTCTCGATGAGGCGGTCCGGATCGCCACCTCGGGCGCTCCTGTCGACGTCGTGATATGGGTCCTGCCCGAGTACGGCGGGAGCATCCGACACTGCACTGTGAGCATGCGGCCACTTCGAAGTGAATCGGGCGCTGTAGAGGGAGTGACCGGTTGCGTCGACGACGTAACGGTGAACGTCCTGTCGCGCCAGGAGCTCGAGGCACGAGCCGCCACCGACCCCCTTACGGGCTGCTTCAACAGGGTTGCCACGTTCTCTGCCTTGCAAGAGCTGCTCGACCGCTCGCACTCCGGAGTGAGCCTCCCGGGGTCGGGAACAGCCGTGATCTTCGCCGACATAGACCGGTTGAAGCCCGTGAACGACGTCATGGGGCACGCGGCCGGTGACGAGCTGCTCATGCGCGTGGCTGAGCGGATCCAGTGCTCGGTGCGTTCGGGCGACCTCGTCGGGAGGCTTGGAGGTGACGAATTCCTGGTCGTCTGCCCCGGGGTGTCGAGCGCCGCGGATGCGCTAACCCTCGCCGCATCGTTGGCCTCGCGCGCCTTCGGATGTCACATGGACCTGCCGGGAGGCAGCGTCGCAGTACGTGCCAGCATCGGGGTTGCATGGACCGACGCACCGGGAGCCCAAGCCGACCAGCTGGTGCGCGAGGCGGACATCGCCATGTACCAGTCGAAGCGAGAAGGGCGCTCCGAGCCGGTGATGGTTCGCAGGCCGGAGTCCTGAGCCTCGGGGCTCGTCTTCGATCTCCTTCCTCTGAGCCCTAGGGCCTGGGTCTTAGGCGGCAGATCTCCGTTGCTCTGCACTGAGCTCTCTGGCAAGCCGAGCCCCCCACGACCGGGCACGATCCAACTCGCCCTCCATCATCCGGCTCTTCGCATCGACGAGGAAGCTCTCGGGCTTCGCGACGAGTTGCAATCCGTGGCCTCGCATTCCTCGTGCGATCCCCCTCGACGCGCGACCCATGACCACCCCGGGACCCTTGATGCGAGTGTCGAAGGCAGCCGCTTTTGCAGTGACGCGACCCAGTGACGCGAGCCACTCGCGAACCCCCGGCCCGTTTGCCCCGGGATCCATCATCAGTGCGCCGTCGGACTTACGGACCATTTCAGGGGCTCCGCGTCGGGTGCTCTGACGTGACATGCCCCGCACGTGAGTGGGACCGCCCACGACAACCAGGTCGAGGTCCTCGATCCGTAGCTGGAGAGCGTCACGGACCGACAGGACCTGGACGTCGTTACCCGGCTCGAGGCCTTCGGCGACGGCTTGTGCAATCGCGTGGGTGTTGCCGAACATCGATTCATAGACGACTACAGCGCGCATGGGTCACCTCCTGCGCCCACCCATCTCTCAGCATGGCCGGGAGCGGACCAGGCGGCAAGAGGCGAAGGTCACCGCCGAGTGAGAACGAAACGGGCCGGTCCGGCGCCGCCCGTCCTACGAGGCGCCATGATGTCGCATGCCCAGACCGCAGGTCGCGTGCGCTGTGGGAGCGCTCCTCGTCGTGGGAATGCTGGTCGCGGCGTGTGGGTCGCCCATGACGTCCACCAGCTCGGGGCCCAGCTCATCGGTACGGTCGAGCCGTGCCGGCTCCTCGACCACCGCTGCGGGGACCGGTGGCTATGCGACTTCGGTCACCTCACCCGGTCTCGTCAATCCTTCCGCGATCCCTTTGGGTGACGGGTACTTGTCGACGAGCCCGAAGGTGGGATACGTCGACTCTTGCCAGACCTCGTTTCCCCCTACGGGCGGCGCTCAGGTGGAGGGGCCCTGGATCGATACCAGCGCCAAGACTTGGGACTCACTCACCAAGGTGAAGGTGCAGGGCACGGTGAGCTGGCCGTCGGCGAGCTATTCGGCCACCGTGTCGAACGGGTCGAGGATCGTCAAGACCGACGACCTGCCCATCGACCACACGACCGGCACCTTCCCGATCGCGAGCAGTGACCCAGCATTCGCCTACGACCGCAATCCCAATTCGATCGAACCCCAGTCGATCAACTGGACCCTCCCTGCGAACCCGACCGCCACCGCGACTCCTTCGTGCACCTCGGGTGGCCCTATCGGAGTTCTCGACGACGGTGTGCTGCTCTTCAACGCTCTGGACGGCGAGGGGAGGGACGCCGGAGCCCACGAGGTTCTGGACAGCTGTGACGAGCACCCGCAGATGAACGGGGTGCTCCACCACCACTTCGTGCCCTCGTGCATCCTCGACCAGGCGACGGGGAGCTCCACGTTGGTCGGCTATGCCGCCGACGGCTACGGCATCTACGTCGAACGCGACTCAAGCGGTCATGTGCTCACGAACACCGATCTCGACGTCTGCCACGGCAGGACCTCGGAGGTGAATTGGGACGGGGTGGAGAAGATGATCTACCACTACGACGCCACCCTCGAGTATCCCTACGCCGTCGGCTGCTTCCACGGAGTGCCGATCTCAACCGGAGCCGGATAGGGCGAGGCACAGGACTCAACGCCTACAGACGATCCCCCGCTCGTCGCCATCCTCGTCGACGAGGGTCTCCACGTCTCGATAGCCCAGCTCTGCGAGACACGGCTCGAACGCACTGCGCTGGTCCCCACCAAGCTCGAGCAGGAGCGAGCCACCGGATCGCAGAAGGGCCGTGGCGTCGACAGCCGCCCGAACGAGAAACGTGGTCCCGTCCTCGCCGCCGTCGAGGGCCCGCAGAGGCTCGTACTCGAGCACGTCACGGGGCAAGAGGCGTAGCTCGCTCGTGGGCACGTAGGGCACGACACCGGTCACGACGTCGACCCGCCCGCACAGGAACGAAGGGAGCGAGGAGCCCATGTCACCCTCGAACACCTCGACACCGTTGTCCCTCGCGCACTGCGCTGCCAGTGGGTCGATCTCGGTCGCCATCACCCTGGCCGTGGGCTTTCGGCGTGCGAGCACCAGCGCAATCGGGCCGGCCCCGGTGCAAAGATCGACCGCGATCCCACGTTCGGGAAGCCTCGAGAGCGCTGCACTCGCCAAGTGCTCGCTTTGCCAACGTGGCACGTAGACGCCGGCGTTGACGAGGACTGTCTCCCCGCAAAACCGGACCGACCCGGTGATCCAGGCAAGCGGCTCTCCGGAGCACCGTCTGGCGACCAGCTCCCGTAACTCGTAGACGTCTCCCCCCGCCAGATCGAACAGAGCCACGGCTTCCTCTTCTGCCGCGACGCACCCGGCACCTCTGAGCGCCGACGCGGTGGTCTCGAGGGTCTCGGCTCTGCGCACGATCCCTCTTCCTAGCGCCTGGTCTAGACGAACTCGTCATCTGAAACCCCCCAAAGCGCGACCTGCCAGGTCTGGGCGGGTGCTTTACTCACGAAGTGCGGGCGATCCCGAGGACCGCGGGATTGACCGCTCTGACGTTGGTGTTGAGCGCCTGCAGCGCTGGGACCGTGAGCACTTCTCTGGAGCCGTCGACCACTGTTGCGAACACGCAGCCCTCCTCGACCGCGCCTGGGGCCCAGCCCAAGGGCGCCTCACCCCATGTGATGGTGGTGATGATGGAGAACAAGAGCTACTCCGAGGTGATCGGCGAGTCGTCTCAGCCGTACACGAACTCGCTGGCAGCGAGTTACGGGCTCGCCACCAACAGCTACGCGTACGGTCATCCGTCGCTCCCCAACTATCTCGACCTCGTGTCCGGTTCGAGCCAAGGAGTGACAGACGACAACGACCCGTCGGCTCATTCGTTTCCGGGCGCCCTTACCCTTGCCGACCAGCTCGCCTCCGCCGGGGTGACGGAAGGCGCGTATGCAGAGAACCTGCCTGTGGCGCCGAGCACCAGCTCAGGCGAGTATGCCGTGCGGCACTTCCCCTGGGAGTACTTCCCGAACACCAAGATGCCCATCTCCGATGCTTCTTCGATGCTCGGCGACCTCAACTCCTCGAATCCCCCCGACTTCGTCTGGTACACACCCAACCTCATCGACGACGAGCACGACGGGACGGTTCAACAGGGAGATGCCTTCTTGTCGAGTTTCATCCCGAAGGTGCAGGCGACTGCCTGGTATCGGGCCGGTGGCCGCATCATCATCGAGTGGGACGAATCGGACGGCGACGACTCGGGGATCAACGGTGCTGGAGGCGGCCACATCCCCACGATCGTGGTGTCGGCCGCGCTGAAATCCGCACCGCAGAAAGACATCGCCCCTGTCGACACCGCCGGGATCCTCGCTTCGATCGAAAACACCTACGGGGTGGGTCACCTCGGTCAAGCCTCTAATCCGGAGAACGGCAATATCGACTCGATGCTCCGAACTGGGTAAGGACCCGAGCTATCCCCCGGCCATCGCGCCGACGATGCAGAAGGGCTCGACGCCCCGCAGCACGGGGTCCGGAAGCTCCGAGTCCTCTGCTTCGAAGGACAGGTCCTCCTCGCACGCGAAGAACCTGACGAAAGCGCGGCGCTTGCGGGTGACATGGTCGCGTATCGTCCCGCGAAGCTGCGGGTAGCGGTCTTCGAGCGCGTCGAGAAGGTCGGCCATCGTAGCGGGGCACGACAGGTCTAACTCGACCTCTCCCGAGACATTGGCGAGGGTTCGCAGGTGGGCAGGCAGCACCACTCGGATCACGGCAGCGTCTGCGCCTCCACCGAGAGGACCCTCGGAAGGTCTCGCAAGATCGGATTCCAGGTGTCCCCCGCATCGGCCGAGGCGTAGACCTGCCCGCCTGTCGTCCCGAAGTAGACGCCGCACGGTTCGAGGGAATCGACCGACATGGCCTCACGCAGGACGTTCACGTAACAGTTGCTCTGGGGAAGCCCCGAAGTGAGCGGCTCCCAGTCGTTCCCACCTGTGCGACTGCGGTAAACGCGCAGTCGCCCCTCCGGCGGGTAGTGCTCCGAGTCGCTCTTGATGGGCACCACGTAGATCGTCTCGGGCTCGTGGGCGTGGACATCGATGGTGAAACCGAAGTCGGTCGGCAGGTTGCCGCTCACCTCCTGCCAAGAGTCGCCTCCGTCGTCGCTGCGCATCACGTCCCAGTGCTTCTGCATGAAGAGGACGTCCGGGCGCGAGGGATGAAGCGCCACGCGGTGAACGCAGTGACCGACCTCCGCCGTCGGATCGGGGATCTGCTCCGATCGCAGCCCCTTGTTGACCGGTCGCCACGTCTTCGCGCCGTCGTCCGTTCGGAACACCCCCGCGGCCGAAATGGCTGCGAACATGCGCTCGGGGATGGTCGGGTGAAGCACGATCGTGTGAAGGCACATTCCCCCCGCACCCGGCTGCCACGACCCTCCTGACTCCTGCCCGCGCAATCCCGGCAGCTCCTGCCAGTTGAGTCCGCCGTCGGCGGAGTAGAAGAGACCCGCATCCTCCACTCCCGCGTACACGACATCCGGATCCCCCGCAGACGGCTCGAAATGCCACACCCGGGCGAACTCCCACGGGTGGGGCGACCCGTCGTACCACTTGTGGGTGCCGGGCACACCCTCGTACTGAAACTGGTTGCCCACCGGCTGCCACGTCTTGCCGCCGTCGTCAGAGCGCTGGACCAGCTGGCCGAACCAGCTCGTCGATTGCGATGCGTAGACCCGATTCGGATCGGCGGGAGACGCCTTGAGGTGGTACATCTCCCAGCCTCCGAAGATGGGGCCCTCCACCTGCCAGTCGGCACGCTTGCCGTCCGACGTGAGGATGAAGGCTCCCTTCACGGTCCCGACCATCAGGCGCACACCGGCCATCGCATTCCTCCCGGGTTTGGCTCGTCGAATCCGCTGGCGCCATCGCGCCATATGTCAACTGACGACGATACGCCCGTCCTCGGATCGCCGCTCAGCCCTCATCCACGGTCCAGTCTCGATCGAACCATCTCCGGATTCTGCTCGACCCAAACTCGACCTTCTCGGCTGCGACGAGTTCGGAGGGGCCTTCGAGCTCACCTGCGGGTCGCTGCCCGCTCAAGAAGCTCACGTCTACCTTCCCTACCGCATTCCGCCCGAACTCTAGGTAGCAGATTCCTCGTCCGTCATAGGTCGCAGGGGTCGGGACTCCTCGATGGCGGGCGATGAGCTGCGCAGCGACGACAGCAGCCTGACCTTCCGAGAAGACACCTGCCTTTGGCGTGCCGACACTCGTGACGTCCCCGATCGCATAGACGTCGGCAAACCGTGTCTCGAGAGTCATCGGATCCACCGGGACCCATCCGTCGACGGTCATTCCCGACGTCTCGATCACGGGCGGTGCCTTGTGCGGTGGGACCCCGAGGAACAAGTCGAAGGACAGCTCGTCGCCGTCGGAGAGCACGGCTACTCTCCGCTGCGGGTCGAGGCTCTGTACGAGCCTTTCGGGATGCCATGAAATTCCGCGCTCTGAGAACGCGCTCAGGAGGGCATTCGATGCCGCCGGCGAAGGTGGTATCGGAACTCCGAATGGCATGACCAGCGAGATCGTCGACTCAGCTCGTAATCCGCGATCGGTGAGATAGTCATGCATCAAGAGGGCCGTCTCACTTGGTGCCGGAGGGCACTTGAATGGCGTCGAAGTCACTCCGACGATGACGTTGCCCCCCGTGAACTCTGTAAGGACGTCACGAAGTGCGAACGCGCTCTCTGGAGAGTAGAAGTCATGACCGGCCTCGCTGAGGCCTGGTGTTGCCGATGGGTCGAGGTCCGCGCCCAATGCCACGACGACCACATCTCCCTCGAATGTCCCGGCATCGGTCTCGACGCGCTTCACCTCCGGGTCGATGGCACGAATGACGGTGTGAACGAACTGCACTCCCGGCTTGGTGAGCTCGCTGTAGGAGTGGAAGACCTCTTGGGGGCGGCGGCGTCCGAACATGACGTCCAGCTTGGAGAATCCAAAAATGAAGCCTTCGGACTGGTCGAATAGCAGAACGTCGACTTCATCCCCGAGCTCTTCGGAGAGCGTCGCGGAAAGCTCCAAGCCGCCGAATCCCGCTCCCAACACGAGAACCCGCACGTTGCGAACAATATCGAGGGCTCGTCCGACGTGCTCCAGAACGCCTGAGAGAAGCCGCTGTAGAGCGATCGCAAAGGGCTATGACAACGAGTGCAGCATGAAACTTTGCAAGGAATGCTTCAATTCCGACGAGAACGGAAGGGGCTTGGTGTAGTCGGAGGCGGACCCGCTTGGGTCCTCTTTGAGCACGTGGTCGACGCCACTGAGGTGGAGGAAGTCGATCGCGGCGCGCGCACTGGTCAAACCACCGACGAGGTGCTCCACCTGCCCACAGGACACTTGGACATCCGCGTCGCTGCACGAAACGAGCACCGGAGTGCCCTTTGGCAGTGATGCAGCCAAGGCTGCCGGGTCGAACTGATCGGCTTGGTAGAGGAACAGCGCGGTCGACGGGCTGAGGATCCCCGACAGGCCATAGGGGAGGTTCGCAGGCACTTGGCCGGTCTGACGGAGCTGGGTCACTGCGGAGGCCAGTGTCCCATCGACCTGATCTGCGACGGCCGCGGTGATCTCGCCCGACGCGAGCTGACCAGCGACTTGTGCCTGGACCTGGGCGGTAATGACGTCGAGGTATCGCAGGCTCAGAGGTTCGATGAGGCCTAGGGCGTGGATGGGCGGAGCGTCTCCTGCGTGTCCCGTCGCGAGCAGTAGAGCGAACAGCGCCCCTTCGCTATGCCCGAACACCGCGATGCTTCCGTCGTTGATCCCCTTCTGCGCGACGAGGAACCTGAGAGCAGCAAGTGTCTCCTGCTCATATAGGGCGATCCCGATCGCGTCGAGATTCGTTGCGAAGGGTCCGAGGCCCGTCTCGCCGCTTCCGAGCTTGTCGTATCTGATGCTCGCCACCCCGTCAGAGGACAGCCAGTCGGCGAGTGTCTTAAGCGTATCGACGGTCCCGGATTCGAGCGGGCTGTTGCCGTTTCGATCCGTCGGTCCGCTTCCCGCTATGAGAAGTGCCCCCGGCACGGCGCCGCGGGCTCCGACGGGATGGCGGAAGGTGGCGTAGACGGTCAGTCCCCCCGCCGAGAACGACACGGGTTGGTCCACCCAGGAGAGGGCGTGGCCGGCAGAAGCCGGGTTGCCCGCCGCCGTCGAGGGACCCGATCCGCAGGCCGCGAGCAGCAATGTGGACGCGATAAGGACGGTGGCACGGTTGGAAATGGACCTCAGTATCAAGAACGGCGTCATCCCCTCACAAAGCGGACCCTCTGGACCTGCTGATCCCATCCGCTGGTTTGCCAGAAGCCCAAAGCCTGCACATCCGACTCGACAACGATCGCCTGCGATCGAACCGCACCGCGTTGGCCCAGTCGCTCCTCGGCGGCCTTCAGCAGCTGTCGAGCGAGGCCCTTGCGGCGATGCCGCGACGTCACCGCAAGCCGGTAGATGGAACCTCGCCAGCCGTCCCAGGCGGCAATTACCGATCCCACGATCTCGCTATCCGATTCGACCACAATCAGTGATCCGGGGGTCGTGGTCGATCAAGCGACCGAGGTTTACCGGGTCGTCGGTTCGTGTAGGCAGTGCGTCCGCTTCATGCCAAAGGGCGAGCACCGCCCGCACGTCATTGGCATCGGCAGCGCGGATCGTTGGCACCATTGCCAGATCGTAGGAGACATCCGGCAAGTCATCGCCGACAGGTGAGGTGCACATCCGTTCGATAGGGGAGGATGAAGTTGCGGCCTTGCTCAGACCCGAGTTGTCGGACGCGCTGGAGGACCTCGGCGCGTGTCCGCCCGTCTAGTGCACCGACGAAGCTCATAGATGCCGCCCGGGCAACAAGTAGATCGGGTGTCATCGACTGATGCTGGAAGAACGAGACCGTCTCCAGGGGCGCGAAAGGAACGTCGCGGTCGAAGGCTTCTCTCCAATGCCCCCGATTGTGGTCAGGACGGTCGCCCTCGTACGGCTTCAGCAGGTCAGTGAATCTCCGCACCCAGTCGACCGAGTTGTCGCGGACGTTCCAGATCAGGACGAGATGCCCACCATGCTTGAGCACTCGGGCGAATTCACGGAGGACCGTGGCGGTGGCGAACCAGTGAAAGGCCTGCGCACAGACGACGGCATCGATGGTGCCCCGTTCGAAAGGGAGTTCCTCGGCCGCGGCATCATGAACGACGACCTCCGGCGACACGCGCAGAAGCTCCCTTCGCATCGCGGCCACGGGTTCGACGGCCACGATGGTGGCACCACTCGGTATGAGTAGGCGGGTGAGCTTCCCAGTACCAGCTCCGACATCGACGATCGTCCTTCCGGGACCGAGGGCCAGCTGATCGACGATGAATGTCACAGCCTCGGGCGGGTAAGCCGGGCGGGCCCGCTCGTAATCGGTCGCATTCTGCTCGAAGCCACAGGCGGCGGCTCTGTGAAGACCCTGCGAATTGCCCGGCATGAACCCGAACATATCGGAGCGGATCCGAAAACGAATTCGATTACCGAGGGCACCTCAGATCGTGCCTTTGGACCGTCGTCCAATCAGCTTTCCGCGGCCGGGGTTTCGCCGGGAGCAAAGCGACCCATGTCCGCTCCGACCTTCTTACCGATGTTCGCCACGTGCAGGTGGATCTCATCGAGGAGATCGGTGGCCTTCTTCACTTGCGCGGTGAGAACAGTGTTCTCCTGGATGAGCGTCTTTATGTCGTCGGTGTTGTTCTCGGTGTGGATTGCGATCTCCGAGGAGATTGCGTCAGCTCGTTTGGCGGCGATCAGGAGGGCAGCGGCCTGGACGCCGGCAAGCATGGAAAGAAACAAGTTCAGCAGGATGTACGGATAGGGATCGAACGGTTTGTGGTGAAGGACGTGTTCTATGAAAAGCGTATTGACAATGGCCCATGTGATCATGACGGCGAAGAAGGAGAACACAAAAGGCCACGACCCCATCATGTTGCGCATCCGGTCGGCAGCTCGTTCACCGAGAGAGAGCTGATCTCCTGATCGCACTCCTGGGTGCTTGTGCCAGTGGGTCTGCCAGGCCGATTTCGCCATCTTGACGATCGTCGCGCACATCTAGTGCAAATGGACGGACCGTTCGGTGTAAACTGATTAGTAGCAGGAGGTGTTGCCTATGGTGACCTGTGTGATCCTCCAGCGTCGCCGTGTGAGGTAGCCCAGGCAGGCGTCCCGTGTAGTGCAACAGGGACTTCCTCAGCGGTGCGATGTGCGATTGTCCGGAAAGTGTCCCGGTCCGCACAAGGTCGAAGCGCCTAAGGCTTCGCTGAGTGTCCGTCTGTCGGTTCGGCGCTCACCCGGGGTCGCTGGTAACCGAATGATGGCTCGCCCGTCTTGCCTTGAACGGTGGGGCGGGCGAACTCGCGTTGGAGAAGCGAACGTTCACCGGAGACTGAATCTCCTTCAGTTCCCGAGCGTCCACCTGGCCTCCATTACCGATCGGGACAGCCTCCGATAGTCAACCCCATGGAGGAGGTTGTGGAGGGTCATTGGAGGGAAGGCGGCCGTAAAGCCAGGCCAACTCGTCCGCTGGATCATCAAAGTGCGGATGTATTCCTTCTCGCGAGATCTTCGCCCACATGCGCTCTCTCGTGCGAGGCAACCATTCCAGGACGAACTCGTCGGGCCAGTCCTTGTGCGACACGCCAACGTCGAGGTCCACTAGGTGCACTTCGACCTCCTGCCAGCGGCGGGAAGGTAGCTCGAACAGAAACCGCACTTGTCCGCCCGCGTCGCGAGAACGTCCAGACCATGACTCTGGAGGTAAGTTTTGCCAAAGGTCCTCGAGTGCCTGGCCCGATCGACGAACGTCCTCGATAAGGGCCTGCGCCGATCGGCTGGAACCGGTCTCGATGTCAGCGTCTCGGCCTTCGAGACCGCCGACATACTGATCAACAATCTCGCCCTGCATCGCTGCTTCCGCACGTAACACGTGGCTATCAGCATTACGGGCGAGGTGGGTCAACACGTGTCCAACGGACCATCCGGGCAAGCGGGTCATTCGGCGAACCCCTGCCTCGTCGATGCGCTCAATGGCGTGGAAGCTGCGTGCGTGGGCACTCTGCACCCAAGTGATGTCCTTATAAGGGGGTTGCACGCTGACAGGCTAACGATCCCAGGGTGCAGGCCCGTCCGCCATATTGAGACGATGCGTGGATCAGCGATTGGTTAGCGGCTACGGCGAAAATCGTCGAAGTCGGGAGCGTACGGTCCCTCGCGACGAACAGTGAACCACCAGCGGAGCCACGTGAAGGGGTGTCGGAGCCAGCGGAGGTCTGCTCTGCCGGGATCCGCCTGCGGCTGGTGGTCAGCGGGCAGTCCCTGGTACCGCTGGTATTCCTCTTCCCCCATGGCCTCATCGTAGGTTCCTCATGTCGATCGAACGTCGTCTTCCCTGGGTTCGCCGTTGAGCCCAAAGGCGAACGTGCGCAAACTGCTAACCGCCGCCCGCCTACCCCGTCAGAAGTTGTCGAGCTGTGCACGGATCCAATCGCTCGATGCGGCAGCGGCGACGGTCTTACCGTTCGCATCTGCGTCACCCGGACTGGCACCGTGTTCTAGGAGCAAGGCGATGATCCGGAGCTGTTCATCGCGCGCCAACGCGAAGCCTTCGCGCGCTGCACGGCTCAACCCGGTAGACACACGCCTCTGAACTGGACTTAGTGCCCCCGGCAGGAGTCGAACCCGCAACCTGGTGGGGTATACACCGGCGTCCGTAAGGTCAATTGCCACACCAAGGGGGTGTTGGAGGATTGGCCATCATGCACTAGAAGGCACCTCGTATATCTTGGGCCGACACCATCATCCGAATGTCCCGACCAAAGGCGCTTCGCACGAGCACATCCTCGAGCAGCATCGCAATTACAAGGAACCTAAAGAGGATCCGGGCAGATGAGCGTCCTATTCAGTTACCTGCCGGATGTACTGCGAGTAACGACGCGTCATAGGGGTCATATCGGGTAGAGCAAGGAGCAGCCGTAGTTGACTGCGACGGAGCCACCCGGCCCCTCTCCCTTGGGGCCGGTGATGGCGACGAATCCGGTCCCCACGTCGTAGGCCTGGCAGCCCGAAGTGTCAGTGTAGGACTGCCAGTTGATATAGCCCGAGTCCTCGCCCTGGTAGACCAGGACACCCTGGCTTCCGTCGGGAAGCGTTGTGCAGGCGATGATCTCGACGCCACCGCCGGTGGTGCCGCCCAACACCTCGCCATCGGGCGCCACTGCGGAGCACGCCTTGTTCAGTGCCGATGTTGCCGGCCCCACCACGTCGGGCACCCCGGACGGCAAGATGGCGATGCAACTCGTGCTGCTGCTGCAGACCGACGTCACAGGCATAGTCGCTGCTGCCGCTGCAGATGCGTCGATGGCCATTGCTCCCACGCCGCCGACGGCGAGACCGGCCGCGAGCATTGCCGCTGCGGTGCGGAGGCGGATCCGGCGGTTGGGGGATGCAACCTCGGGCATGGCGGTCTCCTCGTTTCCCTTCCCCCCAGGAAACAACGGCGAACGACCGTTGTTCTTGCGTAGCTGCAGAGGCGGCGAACCTCGGAACCCGGTCCGCTACTTGAGCGGCCCACCGTCGGAACATGACGAGGCACGGATGGAGCCGTGAGAAGGAGCGGGAGCACCTAATCCGAGAAGGTCTCCTGAAGGACCCAAACGCCCCGAAGCCTGATCGCAGTTGGATCGGCCCGGTGTTGCTGATGGCACCCATTTGGCTGCCGGTCCTCGGTTTGCTCGTCTGGTGGTTGTGGAACCACATCCCCCACCTAGTCATCTGCCAACCCTGGCTTTCTAGCCATGTCCAGCAGTCAGACCACTTATCGCACGAGGATCGCACGATACGGGAACGGAAGGTCCCACTTCGTACGTTTGACCATCTAGTAGTGCCCCCGGCAGGAGTCGAACCCGCAACCTGGTGGGTAGAAGCCACCCGCTCTATCCAGTTGAGCTACGGAGGCAACACAAAGGACCCACTTACGCGCAATCCTTCCCTCACCACGATAGGGCTTCTCGGACATGAGCGGGTCCGTTGACGAGAGAGCCCTCCATTGTCGCGAGCTGCAATACAGCTCGAAGACCAATGGTCGAGCTCGGCGGCGCCTCGTCGGCGGTGTGCCATGCTTGAGGCACACGGTGGCCGTAGCTCAGTTGGTTAGAGCGCCAGGTTGTGGCCCTGGAGGTCGGGGGTTCAAGTCCCCTCGGTCACCCCGAACGGAAAACTAGGTCCTGCTTACTGTTTCGTCGCTCCGCGCCTTTACATGGGGCATTTGAGGGGCACTCGTCCGTGCCGTCTACACTCCCCTTGCGCCTCTAGCTCAATGGCAGAGCAACGGACTCTTAATCCGCAGGTTGGGGGTTCGAATCCCCCGGGGCGCACCAACTCCATGGATTTCCACGGCTGATCTGTCACCGATCAGTAACGGGTGATCTGTCTACCGGTAACGGCTGATCTGTTACACGATAAAGGTTGATGCTTTACACGCATACGAGCTTGAGGGTCCCCGTTGCCCTACAGTGCAGAAGGGTCGTCGAGACTCGAAAGGCCGGGGGGCCGGATGAGCGATGTATCGCAGGGATCTGGTTGGTGGCAGGCATCCGACCTGAAGTGGTACCCCCCTGAGCTAGACCCGAGTCGGACGTCCCCAGGCCGGGGCTGGTGGCTCGCATCCGATTTGAAGTGGTACCCGTCCGATCTGGAGCCGACCCATGCGCCGGCGGTGCCGGAACCTGAGAACGGTTCCTCGCCAAACGAGCCACCTCTTGCTTCTCAAACCTTGAGCGGCCTTCTGTCGACCAGAAGGCAGAAGGTATTTCTGGGAGCAGCGATTTTGCTCGTCACCGGCCTTGCATCCGGCCTGCTGGCCGGCTTCACAGGTGGTGGAAAGAGTCCCTCTGGTCCGTTGCCGGCGGTGGCAGGCTCAAGCGGGACCACCACGTCACCGAGCCCGACACTCACGACGCCGGCAGTTACGACGCCACCCGCCACGATTTCGCCGGTCAATCCTCCTCCCGTCACGACCGCACCCACAACGACTCCATCTGTCACGACTCAACCTGTGAACCCCACCATTCCAACGACAACGATCGCGTGCCCTTCTGGCACCGTTGACACTTCGGTCTCGACGCAGAGTCGTGAGAGTGCGACCGGCAATGTTTGGACGATCACCCTGGTCGCCACCCTGACGAACAACACGACCGGGAGCATCGTCCCCAGCTACGTTTTGGTCGGAGTCCTGGCCGCCAACGGGGATCAGCTAAACGAGACGAACCTCAGTCCAAGCGCTGAATCAGTCCTGGGTCCGGGCCAATTGGAGACGTTGTCTGGGTCCGATCAGGTTTCAACAGCGAGTGCGCCGCACGTGGGCCCTGTTGTGGCTCATTGGACCTGGGCCGATAGCCGGGACGCTGCTTGCCCATTTTGACCTTTACGATCGACGAAACTGTTTGGACAATGCCGGTGCGCCGTCCACCGCTAGGTCGATGCTCATGCAAATGCTGTGCGGGTTTGCGGTGTAGTCGCCGAACGGATCGCGACGGGTGAATCCCACACTCTCGTAAAGCGAACGGGCTGGGGCAAAGTCGTCCGACGTCCCAGTCTCCAGATTGACCCGTCGGTAGTCGCGACGAGCGGCAACCGCCAAAAGGTGGCCGATCAACGCTCGGCCCACTCCCTCACCTCTGGCGGTACTCAATGTGTGCATCGACTTGACCTCGGCATTCGATTCGTCGAGGTGTTTCAGGGCGCCGATGCCCACGAGAACCCCGTCTTTGCGGGCACTGAACAACGTGATCGCAGGATCCGCGAGCCTCTGGGCCTCGAGGGCGTGCACGTGTCCGGGCGGGGTCACGTCCCTGGCGAACTCCAAGTGCTGCCTCAACAGGGACCGAACGTCTTCTGCACCCGGATCGTCAACGGCGATGACAAGTCCCATTACTCATTCCGCGGCGGCCGATCTACGAGCCCTGGGCGGCGGCCGAGCTCGGCACGACGTAACGACACCCGACGAGCTTGCCGCCTCGGAAGTCGAGGAACCACACCGCTCCCTTGGCGCCGGGTGGACGGCGCTCGAGCTTGAACCCATCCTTCTTGGATATCTCCGAGAGAACCACGTCCAAGATCTCGCGATGAGTGCACAGGACGATGCGGCCTTGGGACTTTGGACCACTGAGGCGCCTGACCCAACGCAGCGCTTTCGTCGGCGCAATAGGTGCCAGGGAACCAGACGTCTCGACCTTCAGACCCGTCCCTGATGCAGTGGGTGCGATCGTCTCGAGACATCTCAGGTGAGGGCTCGAAACTATCCTCGTCGGCTTCAACGGTGCGATGAGATCGACGAGGAGCTGTGCCTGTTTCTCGCCAGTCGGGCTCAGAGGTCTCAGCCTGTCGGCCGCGTGCCATTCATCCTTGCGCCCGGCATGCCCGTGACGCACGAGGATCAGTCGCATGTCCCCTGCCTCCCCCTGGTGGGCGAGCGTAATCAGCCGGAACGAGCTTCCGTCACGGCACGTGGCATCAACATGATAGGGGCGGACTTTGCGGGACACGAGGGACTTGGGCCCCCGGAGCATCCACTCTCGCGATCCGACTCTGGACCCTTGTCGTCGGCGACGGTTTGGGTGAACCTGGATGTGTGGATCACGAGTCGGAATCCGGGACACCGCCCGGAAGGAGCCTGCCCGAGAGACATGGACACCGGCTCGTTTCGCACACCTCGGACTGCATAATCGAGGCCTGGGGCCCCGATCGCTTGTCGTGCCTGTCAGAAGCGATGAGCGCGCTAGTGGAAATCTTCGCCGAGGCACCCGACGAAGCGGTGTCCAGAGCGATCCCCCTGTCGGTCGACCCCGGGTCCGACAGGGACCTGCTCGTATCGCTGCTGGAGGAGGAGATCTACACGATCGACGTCCTCGGGGTCGTCCCGATTCGATTCCACCTTGCAACGACCGAGGACGGCGGAGTCGCGGGCGACATGGACGTCGTGGAGGCGCACGGTGTCGAGCTTGTCGGCCCGGTTCCTAAGGCGGTGTCGTACCACGGTCTGGAGTTCACCGAGAGAGGAGGTGAGTGGCGATGCCGCGTGGTGGTCGACGTCTGAGCGCTCCCGCTCTCGAAAACTACGGACCCGATCGCTGGCGCATCAGGCCGACCGGTTCGATGAGGGTGCCGGGCGTGATCTTCTCCTCGCCGGCCTTGCTGCCACTCATCGAGCAGGACGAGGCCCTGCAGCAGGTCGTTAACGTTGCAAGTTTGCCAGGGGTCGTCGAAGCCTCCTACGCCATGCCCGACATCCACTGGGGCTACGGCTTTCCGATCGGTGGGGTTGCTGCGACCGAGATCGAATCGGGAGGAGTGGTCTCACCTGGCGGAGTCGGCTTCGACATCTCCTGTGGAGTGCGTCTGCTCGTCTCTGGACTCCACCTGGAGGAAGTGCGCCCTCGTCTCGGCGTGCTCATGGATTCGCTCGACTCGCGCGTCCCCACGGGGCTCGGCTCGGGAGGTGTCTGGCACCTCGACGATGACCGCGAGCTGATCTCAGTGCTACGCGGTGGTTCGCGGTTCGCCGTGGACCGCGGCTTCGGTACCGCGTCCGACGTGATTCGCTGCGAAGACGAGGGGATGCTCGGCGAAGCCGACCCGCATGCTGTGAGCGATCGCGCGCTCGCGCGCGGCCTCCACCAGGTCGGAAGCCTCGGTTCGGGGAATCACTTCCTGGAGGTGCAGGTCGTCGAGGAAGTGCTCGACGAGCTTGTAGCAAAAGCGTTCGGACTGGAACGTGGCCAAGTCTGCGTAATGATCCACTGCGGATCACGCGGACTCGGGCACCAGATATGTTCCGACTCGGTGAAGGACATGCTTGGTGCGATGGAACGCTACGGCATCTCAGTTCCCGACCCTCAACTTGCGTGTGCACCCGTCGACTCGGATGAAGGTCGCACTTACCTGTCTGCAATGGCCGCGGCAGCGAACTACGGGCGAGCCAACCGACAGGTTCTCTCGGCTGCCGTGCGCTCGGCGTTCGGCGAGGTTTTCGGCACTGAGCAATTGGACCTGCTCTACGACGTGTCGCACAACCTCGCGAAGCTCGAGTCCCACGTCGTAGACGGCAGACGCAGGCTCCTGTGCGTGCATCGAAAGGGCGCGACTCGCGCTCTCGGGCCCGGCCATCCGGACCTCCCCGAGGACCTACGCAAGACCGGTCAGCCGGTCCTGGTTCCGGGTTCCATGGGGACGGCGTCGTACGTCCTGGTTGGAACTTCTCCTGGTGGCGCCTTCGCGTCCACGTGCCACGGGGCCGGACGAACCATGAGCCGGCACGCAGCATTGAAGAAGGTAAAGGGGTCGGACCTTCGCCGGTCGCTCGAGGAAGAGGGCATAGCGGTGCGGGCTGCTTCAGCGCGTGGACTGGCAGAAGAGGCACCGTTCGCGTACAAGGACGTCGACGAAGTGGTGGCGACGTGCGAGCGTTCGGGGCTCGCGAAGCGCGTGGCTCGCCTTCGGCCGCTGGGCGTCGTGAAGGGTTGAACCGCCCTCAGACCTCGCCAGGGTGCTCCCGAGCAGCCCGGCCACCTAGCGTTCCCTGTACCCGGCGTTGTGCCCAGCGCGTCACGACTCGCTCTTCTCGTTCGAGCTCGTCGAGTCGCAGCTCCAGGCCTCGCAAGGCATCTTCGAGAAAGGGCACCCTGCGGCGCTCGATCGCCCGATGACGGCGCTGGGTCGACGCGAGCTCAGCTCCGAGCATCTCGTAGGAGCACGTCGTCACGGCATGGGCAACGGCAGCCTCGAGAGCGCGTCGGTGAGCGGTGGCAGCAGGCGAGATTGCCGAGTTCGAGGCAGCCGCCTGTGCCGGCTGGAGCTCCGGCGAAGAGAGGCGCGGGTCCTCGGGATGACGCACTCCCATCGTGTTTCGCCACGTCACCTCCAATGACGCCCGCTCGCTCGTCGGTGCTGCAGCAAGCGTGACCTCCGACGAACCCCCCAACAGCGATGCTCGCAAGCCCCAGCTCTCGGCTTCACGGCACGACGACACCCAACGCACGTCCGATTCGTGGAGCAGTTGTGCGAATCGAGCACGCTCGCGCAACAGCAGCTGACGCTTGCGATCGAGAAGCTCCATCGCACGCCTCGCGGCGTCGAGCCGTCCGCGCAACCACAATCGCCCCGCCCTCCCGGGAGGAACGTTCTCAGGCATCGTCCTCGCGCCGCGATTCGGAGTCCGACACCTCGGGGACCACATGGTCAGATTCGGTGGTCCCTTCGTCTCCAACGTAATGAGCGGCGACATCGTCGGCCGGGATCATCGCCAGCTCTCGTCTGGGGAGCACAGAAGCCACTTGCCACGCGCGCGCGAGAGTGTCGTCGAGAACCCGCGACTCGGAGGATCCCTGGTCGACGAGTACCGCGTTGAACGTCTTGGAGAAAGTCAGGTAGCTGACATCCGTCTCGGTCAGCGCTGAGGTCCCGATCAGCTCGGCGAGATCGCGGACCTGGCGGGCACGTGACACGGCGGCCACCAGCTGAGCCGCCACCGCCGGGTGGTCTGCTCGGGTGCGCCCTTCGCCCGTGCCTTTCCTCATGAGGCGGGACAACGATCCGAGCACGTCGACCGGCGGGTAGATCCCCTCGCCGTGGACATCGGGGGACAGCACGATCTGGCCTTCTGTGATGTACCCGGTGAGATCGGCCACAGGATGAGTGATGTCCCCCGCCGGCATGGTCAAGACCGGTACTTGGGTGAGCGACCCGGCGCGACCGCGTATGCGACCGCACCGCTCGTAGAGCGACGCCAAATCGCTGTAGAGATAGCCCGGGTACGCGCGCCGGCCAGGGATCTCACCGCGTGCCGCCGACACCTCCCTCAGAGCTTCGCAATAGGAGGTCATGTCGGCCATGACCACGAGCACGTGCTGGTCCAGCTCGAAAGCGAGGTGCTCTGCGACGGTCAGGGCTACGCGTGGAGCGAGGATCCGCTGCACCACGGGGTCGTCGGCGGTGTCGAGGAAGAGCGCAAGGTCCCCGGCTGCACTGCGGGCTTCGAGAATGTCGCGAATCGACGCTGCATCCGCGTGGGTCAGGCCCATCCCTACCACGACGACCTTGAACGGCTCTCCTGCGACACTCGCCTGGGCTGCTATCTGAGCGGCCAGCTCGAAGTGAGGAAGTCCCGCGGAGGAGAACACCGGGAGCTTCTGACCGCGCACGAGGGTGGTCAGTGCATCGATTACCGAGATCCCGGTCAAGATCGGGTCCCTCGGCACGTCGCGGGCAGTGGGATTGAGAGGTGATCCTGCGACCGGGCGCGTGACACCTCCGAGCATCGGGGGTCCTCCGTCGAGGGGCTCGCCCATCCCGTTCCAGACCCGCCCCAGCCACCCCTCCCCGACCGGCACCTCCAGCGGCCGCCCTTCGAATGCGACGGCCACCGACTCCGGGTCGATGCCCGACGTACCCTTCAGCACCTGCACGACGGCCACGTCGCGGTGCACCTCCAGCACGAGGGCGCGGCGCAGCTCTCCGGAGGGCAGGCGCACGCTTGCCAGCTCGTCCCAGCCGACGCCTTCGACGCCGCCGACCACGAGAAGCGGGCCTTCGGCCTCGAGCGCGCCCTTGTACTCGACGGGAATCGTGGGAAGACCTTGTTCTTCGATCGTCATTTCTCGGTCCCGAGCTGACCGAGCATCGCGAGTACCTCGTCCCGCCGGTGTTTCACGCCGTCGGCATCGTCCGGGGCAACTTCGTCGCGGACTCGGGTGACGCCTGAAAGATCCGACTCCTCGATCCGAGTGGGTGCGACCTCTTGCTCGACGAGCTCCAGGCATCGGTCGTGGATCGTGAGGACCATTTCCAACAGCGCCGCCTGTTTCTCGAAGGAGGATGTCGCGTCGTTGGGACTGAGCGCGCTCTGTTGGAGAACTGCCTCACGAAGCAGGCGGCCTGCCAGGAGCACCATGCGCTCGCGGGCGGGCAACGCGGCGAGCCCGACGAGCTCGACGAGTGGCGAGAGCCGGTCGGCTTCGGCGAGCACAGCGATGGCACGCGCCCGGCCATGCGCCCATCCAGGCCTGCCGGCCGATGCGTGCCACGAGCCCACCGTGTCCCCATCACGGGAGAACGACCGTCGCCAGGTGATCGCCGGATAGTGACGCGCATAGGCGAGGTCACGGTCCAACGACCACAGGCACCGTACGAAGCGTTCGGTGTGCGCCGTGACGGGCTCTGTCATGTCGCCACCCGGCGGGGAGACCGCACCGATTGCCGTCACCGAGCCCTCTTTGCCTCCGAGCGTCTCGACCGGGCCCGCGCGCTCGTAGAACGCCGCAAGGGCAGATGCGAGGCCCGCCGGGTAACCCTCCTCGGCCGGCAGCTCCCCACTACGGGACGAGAATTCGCGCAGGGCCTCAGCCCAACGTGAAGTCGAGTCGGCGAGCAAGACCGCGTCGTATCCCATGTCACGGTAGAACTCTGCGACCGTCATCCCCGTGTAGATGCTCGCTTCGCGCGCCATCACCGGCATGTTGGACGTGTTGGCGATCACGACGGTGCGCTCCAGAAGGCTCTTACCCGTTCTCGGATCTTCGAGCTCGGCGAGGTCCGTGAGAGCATCTGCGAGCTCGTTGCCCCTCTCACCACAACCTACGAAGACGATGACGTCTGCCTCGCACCATTTGACGATCTGCTGAAGAAGGACGGTCTTGCCGGTGCCGAATCCACCCGGCACGGCGGATGTGCCTCCTTTTGTGACCGGGAAGAGCAGGTCGACCACTCGTTGTCCGGTCATGAGCGGCGCAGCGAGCTCACGGCGCGATCGAGCCGGACGCGCCGTCCGGACGGGCCATAGCTCGCTGAGGGTGACATCTCCGCCACCGACCACTGCGATCGGGGCGAGATCGTGCAGCTCGCCTCCTTCGTTGAGCCACTCGAGGGGTCCGGACATCCCCGGAGGCACGAGAACGCGGTGCTCGACACCTGCGGCGGTCGGGACCGTTCCGAGCAAAGTCCCAGGACCGACGACCGTCCCGGGCAGCACCGACGAGGGGCCATCCCGGTGGTGCTCCGACGTAACGGGCACGAACTCCCAACGTGGGGCCTTCTTGTCCTCGCCGAGCGCCCCCGGAGAAAGCCACTCGGGTCGCCCGGTCAAAGGGCGAAGCAAACCGTCGAAGATCCCGCCGAGCAGCCCCGGCCCGAGGCGAGCCGAGAGAGGACGGCCTCGTCCGACCACCGGGTCTCCGACTCGCAGGCCTCCGGTGTACTCGTAGACCTGCGCAGTAATGAGGCCACGGCGCACCGCTACGACTTCGGCTGCGAGCCGTCTAGGACCGACCTCGACGACATCGAGGACGGCGACCTGTTCGAGCCCTTCGACCTCGACCAGAGGTCCGTTCACGCGCACGAGGTGCGCCGATGAGTCGACCGGTTCGGTCGTAGGAGAATCCGCGTTCGTCGGGTTCGCCTTCGGCATTCGCGTGACCCGGGAAGCGGTATCGCTCACCTCCAAAGCTCCTCGATCGCCGGCGTCATCGTTGACAGAACCTGGTCGACGAGTGTCTCGGGCCCGATGGAAGCCCGCCGGTTCCCGGACTCCGCCGTCATCTCGAACGCAGCGGACGTTTCGGTGTTGACCAATGCATCACTTCCCATCCGTTCGCCCATGAGCACCCGAAGTCTGTCGGAGAGCATGCGTCCTTCAGGCGTCGAAGCGCGATCGACCAGAGCTTCAATGGTTTCTCGTCGTAGTTGCTCGAAAGCGCGCCTGCGAGCGGCGAGTACCGCCTCGTGCGCCTCGCGACGAGCCGCTGAGAGTCTCGAGAGGGCAATCCATTCGCCTGCGTCGATCCCTCGGGTGCGTGCCTCGCCCACGATCCTTTCAGCCTCGGCGTGCGCCTTCGAAAGCTCATTTCGCACGTACTCAGTCGCCGCACATCGGACGTCCTCGGCCCGGCGGCGCGCCGAAGCAAGAAGAGCTTCGCAGACGGGCTCGAGAGCCTGTGCCAGGGCGCCGGCATCAGGAACATCTCGCCGGGATGCGCTTCGGGAGCTGCTCGTCGTGGTCGCGGTCGCCGTCGCGCCGGAAATGGTCATGCCGGCATCACTGCCCTCAGACGACCCTCGAGACGAATGCCGCCTTCTGACAGAACAGCAGCGGCATAAGGCGTGAGCACCACCACGGAGTCATCCGGAATCGATCCCCAGAATCGGAGCACCGAGTCTCGATCCTCTGCCACCATCACCGTGGCGCCCGCAAGAGCGAAGCCTGCGACGCGTACGGCCTCACCCAGCGCGTAGACGGGCCGCGTCGCCGTAGCTGCAACCCCGCCCTCGACCGGTCTCGAGGAAGACGAGGACGACAACCTTTATGCCTTCCCGATCAGGAGGATGGCGATCACGAGGCCGTATATGGCGATCCCCTCGGCCAGACCAACTATCACGATCGAGCGACCGAACATCTCGGGGCGCTCGCTCATTGCTGCCAGCGCTGCCGACCCCGTGTAGGCGACCGCGAGCCCGGACCCGATAGATGCGCCGGCCACTGCGATCCCGGCGCCGATCAGAGCCTGGCCCCCGAATCCCTTCGAGGCCGATGTCCCGGCGGTCGCCGCTGCGCTCGGATTCGCCCAGACGGCTAGTGCCACGAGAACACCACCACCTATCAACAGCAGGAGGTTCAGGATCATCACGAACCGCAACGTTCCGCGCGGGCGTCGACGCAGCTGGCTTCCGATTCCTGCCGCCGCTGCCACGAGGATCGGAACTCCGATCAGCCAAGCGAACATGGGACCTCCTTGCAGGACAGCCCCGATGAGTCGGACGGGGCGGTAGGTACGTACCAGGGATGGAACTTGCGGCCCTCGTCGGTGAAGATCCGGCTGAACAGCTCGTAGTACTCGAGCCGCATCGCTTGCACTCCGGCCACCAGCCCCTCGAGAGCGAAGGCGAGAGCATTGCCCA